>ENA-OSET01001651-OSET01001651.1-sediment-metagenome-genome-assembly--contig:-NODE-1651-length-22944-cov-23.123934_pt1 | contig 22944 bp, 14 predicted proteins | sample MGYA00237882_ERZ534229 | MGnify/ENA primary metagenome ERZ534229 (study PRJEB26408, sample SAMN06266212) | sediment metagenome | isolation source: Hudson Canyon methane seep mesocosm | place... | reverse complement strand
AGCCTGCTCACCAAAGAGTCCGTTCATTAAATCATTCATTCGAAAAGGTGAATATACCCAGCCAAGAATATGCTCTTGCCGTTCTAATAGGGTGTCGTTGTTAGTGCCATTTTGATAAATCGGTAAATACATCAAAAATCCTGCTTGATCTTGCTCGCCAGTCTCCTGTACCAGCTTTATTTTTCCTGACAGTTGAGCATGTCCAGTATCAATGGCTTTTTGCATGGCGGCATGGCGCATTGGCTCACTGAACATGTCATAGCCAAATGCACGCTGATTTCGATAATCGAATGGCTCTAGGTAGGTGATAGAGGTATAAATGTCGCGCTGACCCTCAGGCCAAATAGTGTATTCAGGGAAACCCTCGCTACGAATGGATGCGACGTGCTGAGGTTTGTTAGCTGACGGTACAATAAGGGAATATCCCACACCTTGTATGCCAGTGTAGTTCTTAGCTAAATTGAGTGTTGCTACATATTGCTTGAACTCATTACGAGTGATATTTTTTGAGGCCATGAATAAACCTCTCGCACCTTGCAGCACTTGCTCGTAAATATGCATGCGATTGTTGATGAGGCTAGTTGCTTCGCGTACACGAGAATCAAAATAGGTCTGCGTTTTTTTCTCGAGTTCAATATTGGCGGTATTGAATGCCTGATAGGTTATCAATAACGTGATCAATAGCGTTAAAAGAGGCAATGCTATTGATAAATTGAAGTGTATGTATTTAGTAATTCTCATTGCTGTTTTTATAAGGATAAAGCATCACCTAACATTAGGAAAAATATCTAAGTAAAAACACTATAACGGAACAAATAATGTAATACAAAACAATTGAATTTTATGTTACTTAAACCCCATTACATCGTAATATCAATCTGTCTGATCTACCCCTGTAATGGTTTAACAAAAGCGAAGTAATTTATAGCCTAGAACGTGTACAATTACTAAATCGATGAGAGCAGATCAGTTAAATCAATGACTGCCTTCTAGCACATAAACGACAGTTGGTTACAAAGAGCAGTATTCGACCAAAGCAGTCAGTTAGACTATCAATAATTGAACACCTTTCATTATGGTCTCTAGGGTCGACCTGAGCTGTGAAACCGAGGTAACTGTAAGCAATATTTAGTTGTTATACGAACTTTATCATTGTTGATTCATTTCAGCTAAAAGTTCATCAGTGGATACCACCCTTGCGTAAGCAAAACTTAATGCAGCCATAAACGCTGCATGAACCTGACTAGCTGGCACCGTAATGCCATTAAACTCCAGTGCTAACGTAGCACATGCATCATGTGCGATAGTGCACTCATAACCAAAGTCATTTGCCGAACGTGTGACCGCATCAATACACATATGACTCATTGCACCACAAATTAATACACTATGAACATCCAAGTCATCCAAAACAGTTTTTAGATTAGTATCTCTAAAGCTATTGATTTGATGTTTAATTATAACTGGCTCACCATCTCTATCCTGTACTGAGAAATGAACTTTGGCACCGTCTGAATTAGGCGCAAAAAATGGTGCATCAGTTGTTGGGAATTCATGGCGAATATGAACTATAGGAAGCCTGTTTTCTCTGAAACACATGAGTAAATCCCTCGCTTTTTCAGCGGCAGCTTCAGTGCCTTCCAACTCCCATTTCCCTCCTTGGAAGTAGTCATTCTGTAAATCGACAATAATCAATGCTATTTTAGACATAACAAGTACCTCTTGAGGTGGCGTTATTTACGCAATACATTATAGACAGAAAACACTAAAATAATCACTTCAATGACAATAGTCACGAAACAATTAATAAACCTTCTATGTTATACAAAGGCCTTCTAAATGAACCTCAAATCAACCATGCTGTTATTCATTCTAGTTACATTCAGCCATATCACTATTGCTGGCGGTGATACCAACATAGTGACGATCAAGGACTACTCCTTTAATCCACAAGAAATTACTATCAAACGTGGTCAAACTATTCGCTGGGAAAATAATGAAAAAATACAGTACCACAGTGTCTGGTTCGAGGAATTGGGTGAAGAAGAGGCTGACTATTTTTTCCCTGAAGAATCTTTCCAGCGAAAATTCAATAACACAGGCAGTTTTCCCTACCACTGTGGGCCACACCCAAAAATGATGGGTACGGTGCATGTCACCGATTAATACGCTTAAAATATGACTCTGAATTAAAGGTACAGCTTTCTTTTTTCACTCATTACCTATATTACGTCCACTAGATTACCAAGTTAAAACAAGTTCGTGATTGCTATGCTAATAATATGATTAACTGTATTAGATCCTCTTTTATCTACCCGTTGTACGTAAGGGCTTATATGATAAAATATTTTTCACTGAACTCTAGCTCAAGGTATATAAAAACATGAAACTGTTAACCTCAAGTTTACTAATTTATTGTATTTTCATTACATCAGCCTATAGTGCAGAGCCGGAACAAACTCCTGCGATGAAACTTGTCACAGAACAATGCCAATTTTGTCACGGATTAAATGGTGAAGCTTCTAGTGTAATTTACCCACGATTAGCAGGCCAAAATAAACTTTATTTAGAAAAACAATTAAATGATTTTAAGAGTGGCAAACGTAAAATAGACCCAATGAATGACATTGCAGCCACGTTAACAGCTGCTGAAATTACGGCTCTAGCGGAGTATTTTAAACAGCAACCTATAAAATCTCATCGAGTACGAGATAAAGAGCTTGCGGCAGTTGGAAAATACATATTCAATAAAGGTAATCAGTTTTCGGGCATTGCTGCTTGTGCAAGTTGTCATGGTGAAAGTGGAGAAGGCTCCGAATTACGTCCACGTTTAGCTGGGCAGCATAAACGATATGTATCTAATCAACTATATGAGTTTACCAATCGTTCTCGGACCAATGACAATGCGATTATGTATTCCATTGCTCAAAATCTCACAGAGTTAGAAATTGAGGCAGTCGCACTTTATGTAAGTGGTTTATAAAGTACTACTAGTTTCATCGCACCGTCTGTTTCTAGAAAAATCATATTTGTACTTCGATACATTCCTAACTAAAAAGGATGCCCGTTTAAGTAGGAATAAAACACGAAGGCTATGAAAAAAAAAGGGACAGATTTATTTTTCTTTGGTTTATTCAACTAAAATAAATCTGTCCCCTTTTCCTGCACAAGCTTTTTTCACCAAATTATCGTAACGAGCACGAACAAAGCCATGCAATAATTCCTCAATTAGCACTGCTAACGTTTCTGCAATATCTTTGGATATACCAACTACGTGCCCAGCACAATGGCCCCATGAGCGTGATGGCAATGAGTAATTCTGACAAAGCAGTTTATAACAACCGTCTAAAAAACCTTCAATGTAGTCGCGTTGTTCATCGATAATTTGACAAGCATCATAGCTGAAATCTGTATTCCAATGGAGTTCGTAATGTTCATCACCTTGTTTAATGACCACCTGAGGAAGACATTGGTCTACTGTATATTTCATGATTTTATTGTCTCTGTAATTACGTTATTTTTCTGCATTGGACGTCACAATTTTGCTAGATTATTAACGCTTACACTGCAACTATCAACCAAGCATATTACGGCCGCACGATGATGATTAATGCGTATTTGTCGCTTTCACCACAAAACAAGCTTGTTTGTTATTCGTTAAATCCTGACACAGTATTTTAGCATCAGTCTTATTATCAAATGAGCCTATGTGAATACGATAATAATCAGATTTATTTAAATCATGGCTTGGTTTAGTAACGGTCACTTTTTGCTCTGACATCACGGTAGGAATTTTTTTATGTAAGCGAATCAACTCTGTTTCAATATCAGAGTGTGACTTAAATGCGGCCACTTGCACACGATAGTGCTGCCCTTGTCGCTTTACTTTCTTTTGTTGAGGAGTGTCAGCATCAATGACAGGATTTTTCTCTACTGTATTTTTTCCTTGTTTAAAGGTAGTCGTTAAGCTATCGGCAAGGTTTATTTGTTGATGACTAAGCTCAGTTTTAAGTTTTTCAAGTGCTAAGCTTGCAGCAGAGTAATTTTTTTCACTGGCTAGTGTTAACCAAGAATAGGCGGCAATGACATCTTTATCCACGCCTTGGCCATTGAGCAACATTTCTCCTAGCCGCCATTGTGCATAGACATCATTTTTCTGTGCGGCTTGGTGAAACCAATAAAATGCTTCTTGCTGTTGTTTATTAATGACACTATTCGCAGCCCAATTAGTTTTGAAGGCAGCGGTTAAATTATCAGCACGTTCAAGTTGTTCTGCGCTAAGGTAAGGTTTAACAACTACGAGTGTCCGTGCTGCTTGAAGATGATTCTGCTGATCCGCTAGAGTAAGCAATGAATAAGCGGCTATGGGGTTTTTCACCACACCGTCACCATTAAACAACATACCACCAACCAAGAATTGGGCGTCTGGATTATTTTGCTCTGCCGCCTTGCTGAGCCAATAAAATGCACCTTGCTTTTTATTCGCACCTAAATCATCAAAATAATACATTTTACCCAAGCTTAGTTGAGCCAAGACTTGATTCTTTTTGGCCGCTTTAATGTAATAAGATTCTGCTTTTACGTAATCTTGTTCAACACCCAGCCCTAAGCGGTAGTGTTCACCAAGATAATAATAGGCATCACTATCACCTTGTTGTGCGGCATAACTCCAGCCTGCAAATGCGGTTTGGTAATCACCTTTTTGGTAGGCGTTCAAACTATGTTCTGAATTAACAGCAAAACAAGCTAAACTAAAACCTAGGCTAAGGAAAACAAGACTTGAGCGGATGACAGTGTGTATTAAAAAGTACATGTTTAAAATATTTATTACAAACAAAAAATAGATGACAAAATCTGATAGTGCCTAGCAGAACCGGCTGAATATAGCAGAAACACTAGCTATTAATACGGCATAGTACACGAAGTAGATGACATAACATTACAAAAACGGGTCCATCGGGACGGTAGCCTTTAATAGATCTCAAGGCTACCCCTTAACACTCCCTCTATTCAGACCTTAGCTAGCTAATTATGACATTAACTATCTTTGTCAATTCTGACTGCACACACCTTATATTCAGGTATTTTAGCAATAGGATCTAATTCACCTATGGTTAAGTTATTAACATTAGCATCATCTGGGAAATGAAAATTGGCAAATATTAATCCCAAAGGTACCCGATCACTTATCTCTGCTTTTGCAATCATTTCTCCTCGTCTGGAAGTGATACGTATGCTTTGCATGTCTTCGATACCTAGTCGGCTGGCATCTTCAGCTGAAATTTCTACTAATGATTCCGGATAGAGAGCAGTAAGCGGTTGTGAGCGCCGGGTCATCTCCGCGCCATGCCAGTGATATAACACTCTTCCGGTGGTTAAACATAACGGATAGTCGTCATCCGGCAGCTCTTTTGCTGGCAAATGTTCGGTAGCATGGAATACCCCTTTACCACGGCTAAACGTGTCCACATGCAATATTGGTGTGCCCGGATGTTGTTTATCTTTAACAGGCCAATGTAGTTGTTCGCCATTATGCAGCCGCTGATGAGAAACACCGGTATACGGTGGCGTTAACGCAGCAATTTCATCCATCACTTGTGCGGCAGATTGATAATCCCAAGCGGCATGCTCGCCAAGTGGTTTTTGTTGGCGATAAGCAAGAATACGTTTGGCAAGTTCAGCTGTAATTGCCCAGTCTTTTCTAGCTTCTCCCGGCGAGCTAACGGCATCATGGATTAATTGAATACGTCGTTCTGTATTGGTGAAAGTACCCTCCTTTTCTGCAAAGCTAACACCGGGTAATAATACATCGGCATAATCAGCGGTTTCCGAGTGGAATATCTCCTGCAATACAGTAAATTCGGAGTTAGCCATCGCCTGACGGACATGGTTGACATCGGGATCGGACATGATCGGGTTTTCAGCCAAGATATAAAAGCCCCTAACATCACCAGTTAATGAATTATTAACCATTTCCGTAATAGTTTGTCCCGGTGCATCACTAAATAATTGAGATCGATTAGACAGTGCCCAAGCATCAGCAAACTTACTCAGGCTGTCTGGGTTTGCTACTTGTTGGTAACCAGGGAAGACATTCGGCAAACAGCCTAGGTCACAAGCACCTTGCACATTGTTCTGGCCGCGTAAGGGATTCACTCCCCCACCTGCAATGCCCATATTACCGGTCAACATTTGCAGGTTGGCAAGGCTAAAGACATTCTGCACCCCGACAATATGTTGAGTAATGCCCATTGCCCAGATCACTGCCATCGGTTTGGCTGTACCAAGGATAGTGGCAGCTTCAATAATTGACTCGCTAGGCACGCCGGTGATTTCACTAACATAGTCCGGAGTGTATTTATCTAAACATTCACGCAGTGTTTCATAGTCTTCGGTACGTGTAGTGATGAAATCATCATCCTGCCAACCATGGTTAATAATCACCTGCATAATACCGTTCACCAAGGCAATATCAGTACCCGGTTTATGGCGTAGGTGTAGTGTTGCGAACTCGGTCAGATCAATCTTGCGCGGATCCGCCACCACTAGTTTTGCTCCACGTTGATGCACTGCATTGCGTAACATAGAACCAAAAACAGGGTGTTGTTCAGTAGTATTAGAGCCAATCACAAACAAGGCCTCTGACTGCTCAGCAACATCGGCCATAGTATTAGACATCGCACCAGAACCAAAAGACGCTGCGAGACCGGCAACCGTTGACGAATGACATAAACGTGCACAGTGATCGATATTATGTGTGCCGATAACCTGACGAGCGAACTTTTGCATCAGATAGTTTTCTTCATTGGTGCATTTAGCCGAAGAAAAAATCGCTAAGGCATCTGGGCCAGATTGATCAATAATATTACTGAAGCGTTGTGCCACAATATCTAAAGCCATATCCCAGTTTACTTCTACCCACTTGCCGCGATCATCTTTATCGGGCCGTTGTTTTCCCTGTATTAGCCACTCTCTTACCATGGGCAGTGTTAAACGATCAGGATGATTGACATAATCAAAGCCATAACGACCTTTCACACAAAGATGCATACCGTTTACCGGTGCATGTGGATTCGAGGTGACATACTGCAAACGTTTATCTTTGATATTCAGATCGAAATTACAGCCGACACCACAATAAGAACAGGTGGTCATCACCTTTTCATCTATATCTAAGTCAGGCGGTGCATTACGATCGGACAAGGCACCAGTAGGACAGTAAGCCACACAAGTACCACAAGATTCACAGCCTGCTTCTAACATGGATTGATCCAGACCAGCAGTGATTTGAGTTTTATCTGAACGCTCCGCTAAGCCCCATACAAAACGGCCTTGAACTTCATTGCAGGCTCGAACACAGCGCGTACATAAAATGCATTTATTTAAATCAACACGAATAGCAGGATGAGGGTCGCTATCTGCTGAATAAAGTGGTGTTTTGCTTGCAACAGTGTTAGGCGTGAGTTCATAACGCCTAAGCCAGTAACCAAACTCGGTATGGTCTATATTATTGGCAGCAAAATCATCATCGACATAATGGTCTAGCATCATAGACAGGATAGCGTGGTGTTCGTGTTCCAAGGCCGGTGAATTAGCTTTGATCTGCATCTTGTCAGTAACGCTTACTTCACACGCAGCTAAGGCGACATTACTGCCCTCCACTTCCACTAGACAAGCACGACATGAACCCGTACAGCTGAGACCGGGGCTGTAACAGAGTGAGGGTATTTTGATGCCTTCTCGATAGAGTACATCGATCAGCATTTCACCTTCATTAGCCTTAACACTATGTTCATCAATGGTTAGCTGTATGTTTTTAGTAGGTTCATGACTCATCAATACTAGTCCTCTATCTATTCACTCATATATATTTGTTGCACGTGCTTATTGGTTCAAGCTATCAACGAATATGTCACAGTTCGATTATACATTCTCAAGGCCAAAATGCCCCCCTTATCTACTAAGATTTGTCGTCAAGGCTTTTTACTTAGTATGTCAAACATTGTTATTAACAATATCTTATAGAGCCTGACACCTAAACCGGCCAACGGTTACATCAGCTTAATGATAGCTTAGCTCCTGCAAAGGCGGCAGATCTATCTAAATCAAGGGCCAGAATTAGTTAACCACTCCCTACCCTGTCTAAATAATATTGAACAGATGGCAGTTAAAATCCCTTGCCGTTACGCGTGTGCAGTTTTGTTCAGAACCTAGGGGCTATCTAACTCTCAGTAGTTTATTCTACTGAGGCTTGATTATTGGTGCTAACTTAGATGTAACTTGCAAAAGTAATTGAGAATATATAAGCGTTAAATTATATTTACATTAAATTAGTATGATAATAAACTGTGCGGTAAAAATCTCACAAGGACCGACCCGATGATGGCACGCTTTAAAAATGCCCTGTTTTGTATGTTTTTAGTATCACCTGTACAGGCCATTTCTGAAGACTTGAGTGACTTATCCTTGGTAGACTTACTTAATATTGAAGTGAGCTCGGTCTCCAAACAGAGTCAATCGTTATCTAATGCACCCGCTGCGGTTTATGTCATTAGCAGTGAAGACATTCAACGCTCAGGAGCAACATCAATTCCACAAGCGCTGCGTGATGTTCCCGGCTTACATGTAGTACAAATTGATTCACAGAAATGGGCAGTGAGTAGCCGTGGTTTTAACGGGCGTTATAACAATAAGCTACTGGTAATGATAGATGGTCGGACGCTTTATGCACCTGAGTTTTCAGGCGTGTATTGGGAAGTGCAAGATATATTAATGGCCGATATTGATCGTATTGAGATCATCCGTGGGCCCAGTGCTGCAATGTGGGGTGCTAATGCGGTTAATGGCGCTATCAACATTACCACTAAACATAGTGCTGATACCTTAGGTGGTTATGCTGAGCTAGGTGTAGGTAACTATGAACAAGGATTTGCTGGTTTTCGTTATGGTGGTGAAGTAGCGGTAGGTGTGACCGCCCGTGGCTATGCCAAAGGTTTCAAACGTGATTCACTTCAACATTATGGCCAAGACATGGACGCAAACCTGCATATGCTGATGATGGGCTTAGATACTGATAATGATTGGCGTCAATCGCAAGTTGGAGCTCGTATTGATATAAACTTTGATTCGACAGCTGCATTGAGGTTGAGCACCGATATTTATGATTCAAAAATGCAGCAGGTTGTTCAAGTTGCCTCAAGCTCCGCCCCATCATACCGCGAATTTTTTCATGACTCATTTGATAGTCGTGGTTGGAATGTCCTAGCTAAATACACCAAAGCCTTATCTGCAACTTCAGAGTACAGCTTTCAAAGCTACTATGATTATACGCGTAGAGAGGAAGACTTATTTGGATTTACTACTGATACCGTTGATTTTGACTTCCAACATCAATTTACTGCATGGCAAAAACATGATTTTATTTGGGGTTTAGGATACCGGTATATTAAAGATGATATCAATACCCATCCAGTAATTAGCAGTAGCGAGGATTCATCAAGCCAAACAAATTTATGGAGTGCATTTATTAGTGATGAGATTACACTACTTAATGACCAACTCTGGTTAACCTTAGCCTCACGCTTCGAACACAATAGCTATACAGGTCTTGAAGTCCAGCCCAATATTCGCTTGATGTGGCAACTGAATGATCATCACAAATTATGGTCATCAATAGCTTATTCAGTAAGAGCGCCTAATCGTGCAGAAAACAACCTTAAAGTTAATGTTGTTAATAGACCCTCTGGCCCAACATTTACTGAAATTTCAGTCAGAGGAAATGATGCTTTTGAATCAGAAGAGCTACTCTCTTATGAAATAGGTTATCGTTTCACCCCATCAAATAAATTATCTTTTGATACCGCCCTCTTTTATAACGACTATGATAAGTTGAGAGGAATTGTAATGGGAACGCCAGATATGGTGAGTGGTTTTCCATTTACCTTGGAAGCCCCATTTGTTAATAATCAAGATGGCCAGAACTATGGCTTCGAATTATCGAGTCAATGGGTGCCTAATGAAGCATTACGGTTTAAATTAAACTACAGTTATATTTACAGTGACTTCTCGCTTACTACCCCGACTCAAAATACAGATGCACCTGAAAATATTGTATCAGCGCACGCAGATTGGAATATCAGTAATACATTGAACCTCAATTTAACATGGCGCTATGTCGATGCAGCGCCCGTTTTGAGTACATTTAGTGCCGCGCAGAAAGAGCTTGATAGCTATCAAGGTTTAGATATCGGTCTTATTTGGCAGCTAACACCAGATCTGACACTTGCTGCCTATGGTAAAAACCTACTTTATCCAAGTCATGTTGAATTTGAAGCAGAGCAGTTTCATATACCCTACCGTGTAGAGCCAACATATTACGGCAAGATTACGGTTCAGTTCTAATCATGAAATTATTATTCCAAAACCTTGCGATATCGCAATGGTGGTTGCTGGCTATATTGCTCATGCCCCTATCAGCTTATTCGCAAACAAGTGCTCCCAGTGCCATTAAAGCTGTGTTGAATTATAACTTTGCCAAATATACTCAATGGCCAGATTCATCGGTAGACGATGAAATTAACTTATGTTATTTCAATTCGGCTTTGCACCTTGGTTTTGAAACATTAACAGGCAAAACCATCAACGGCAAAAAACTTGTGCTGACACATGTCGCTAGTGTTGATAAGGTTGATCATTGCCAGTTAATTTACATCGATAGTAAAGATCGACATAAACTTCATCGTCTGTTTATTTTTCTTAATAACAAGCCAGTATTAACTGTATCGGATATGGCGGGTTTTGTTGATGACGGTGGCATGATCGAGATTGTTAATCAAGATAATAAGTTACGCTTTAAAATCAACTTGTACCAAGTTCAGCAACATGGTTTAACGCTAAGTTCACAACTACTTAGACTGGCCATAGATGTGAAACAAGACAAGTAGATGATTCACTTTATTGATTAAAGGCTACGCGACCCTATATTCAAGAAAGGCAAATCAAGAAAGAGGCAAAGAAAGGGGACAGATTTATTTTAGTTAGCGCGTCGAGCAAGAAAATAAATCTGTCCCTTTTTCACTTTCCTTTTCACTACTTGCTTTTCAAAGCTTTCATGTTTTCAAAGCTGTTTATTAATCAGCGAATTCTCTTCATAAAATACCAGCCTAACAGCGCAAATAGTGCAGTGGGCACGGCAGCAGATAACCATGGCAGGACACCAAATACTAAACCTATATGTTGAAAGCTTTGATTGATCAGGTGGAAAGCTATTCCCACTAAAGCACCAGCCAAGATGCGACCGCCAATAGGTGACGATCGTAAGGGACCAAAGACAAAAGGCACGGCGAGAAACACCATCACTGCTGAGCTCAGCGGCATCATTACTTTCATCCAAAAAGCCATTTGATATTGTTCTACAGCTTGATAGTTTGTCTTCAAATAACTGATATATTCCATCAATCCCCACACTGGTAGAAATTCGGGTGGTACAACAACAATATTGACCATGCCAGGATTCAGTTGTGATTTCCATCTTGCATGTTCAACCGCACGTACTTTTACACCACTTTCATCCAGTGTGCTTTGAATAACGTCGGTTAGAGTCCAATTTTCATCACTGTATTCAGCTTCTTTTGCTTGAGTGATAATTCGTAATCTGTTTTGCTCATCAAACTCGTAAATGGATATGCCTGAAAAACGGCCATCCGGTAGGATTTTTTGGATATGGTTGAAATGCAGTCCATCACGTGTCCAAAAACCATGTTCTGAGCGTGATCCTACTGTGCCTGTTTGGGCCATTGATTGAATTTCACGTGCTTTTTGTTCTGCCGGTGGCCGAATAACCTCGCCAATAAATAAGGCCACCATCATCAAACATAAAGCGACAATCATGACGGCCTTATTGATTTGTTGTATTGATACACCCGCCGCTCGCATGGCAACCAGTTCACTTTGGCTGGCTAGATTACCTAGGCCAAGTACACTACCTAATAAAGCCGCTATAGGTAATAATTCATAAGCACGTTTTGGCATTGATAAGGCCAAATAACTAAAAATATCCAGTAATTGATATTGGCCTTTACCTAAATCATCCAATTCAGCAATAAAGTCCATAAAGGTATATAGACCCAATAAAACCAATAACACCAAAAAGGTGCTGGCTAATATCGTTTTTGCAATATAACGTTGTAATAAACCCATTACATCGCCTCTAGTTGTTTCTTGGCTTGGTACTGCTGCCAGTGATAACGAATTTTATGGCGATTGATAAAGACCATTAATAAACCAAACATTAATAGATGTACCCAGACAGCACCGACAAAGGGTGGAATCACTTCTTTCGATACCCAGGCACGAGTCACACCTAATAGATTACTGTAAATGATATAAACTAAAATGGCTGGGAACAATCCTGCATATCGGCCCTTTCGTGGCCCAGTATTGGCCAAACTTATGGCCATAACAGCAAGAAGTAGTGTCATGATCGCGGACGATGTACGCCATTGAATTTCTGCTAAATCTTTTGCCTGACCGCGCTGCCATAACAAGCTGGTTGGCAAGGCTTTGTGACGTTCACGCACTTGTTTTTCTTCACCTTTTTCAATTAATAAGCTATGAGTAGCAAACTTTGCAATAGTAAAGTCTTGGTCGCCGGCTTTGCCTTCATAACGGTAGCCTGTTTCTAATACCAGATATTTATTACCGGTTTCGCCATCAATTTCAAAACGTCCCTTGTCTGACCTAAACACTAAGGGCCGTGTATCACGATGAATTTCAATAAATACATTCAGCATGCCGTGTTTATCTTCTGACAAACCTTGTGAATAAAATGTCCAATCACCATTACGACTTTCTTTAAAATTACCCGCAATCAATCCGCTAGTATCCGCTGACATCTTGGCACGTTGTTCTAATTCATACCGTCCTGACAAAACATTCGGTACGATGATTAAAGACAATAAAGCGACGATAATGCTAATAGCACCCGAGAACAAAACAACATTACGGATTAAACGACGGTGAGGAATGCCGCAAGAGGCCATCACGGTAAGTTCATTATCGGCATTCATCCGACCTAGGGCTAATAATACCGCCAGAAATGTGCCCATCGGTAATAAGATGGATAAGGCACCTAGTGAGCTATAACCTAATAAAGTGAAGATAACATCACTGGGCAAATTACCCACTGCTGCTTGGGCTAAGTACCGAGCAAAGCGGGTTGCCACAAAGATTAACCACAATACACTAGTCACAGCCAATAGCGTCAGAGAAAATTCTCGCAACAAATATCGGTCTATAACAGATAAATAAGAATGAAAAAATTGACGAATTACAGGCATTATTGTTTGGTCTTCGTTAAAATGGGTCAGTCAATTGGACGTAATTAATAAGCAGTTTACACGCTTAGGAGAAATCAATGCAGTATTTTGTCACCGCTAATGCCCCTTCAACACAGGAAACAGACTGTATTGTCATTGCCATTTTTGAACAAGGCGAGCTTAGCCCTAGTGCAGAACTTATCAATGAACAAAGCAACGGTTATATCAAAAAAGTGATTGACCGTGGAGATATGACAGCTAAGGCCGGACAAACACTCTTACTGCAAGATGTTGCTGGTCTGACAAGTGCAAGATTACTGCTTGTCGGTTGTGGTAAACAGGACAAAACAACAGAAAACGAATTTAACTCAGCCATCACCGCAGCCACTAAAGTGCTAAATGACTGTGGCGCTGATGATGCTACATCTTGCCTAGCAGAAATAAAGGTAGCTGATCGTTCAACTGCATGGAAAATTCGCCAAACAGTCATTATTGCTGAATCAGCGCTATATAAATATGACCAAACTAAGAGCAATGTAAAACCAGCTCAAAACCCACTCAACAAACTTGGCTTTTTTAGCCAAGATTCTAGCAGCGACTTAGCGGCACAAACAGGTCATGCGATTGCTGAAGGTATGAACCTCGCACGTGAATTAAGTAATTTACCTGGTAATATTTGTACCCCTACTTATTTAGCCGAGCAAGCCGTTGATCTGGGTGAACGATTTGCTACGGTGACGACAACCATTCTTGAAGAAGCAGAGATGGACGCATTAGGTATGGGCTCATTATTGTCTGTATCACGTGGTAGTCGTGAGCCAGCAAAATTAATCACCATGAATTACCAAGGTGCAGGCGATGAACGCCCTGTTGTATTGGTTGGTAAAGGTTTAACCTTTGATGCCGGTGGTATTTCACTCAAACCTTCTCAAGGTATGGATGAAATGAAATACGATATGTGTGGCTCTGCCAGCGTATTTGGTACGATTGCAGCAATCGCAGAACTTAATTTACCGATCAATGTGGTGGGTATAGTGCCAAGTTCTGAAAACATGCCTGATGGTGATGCCAATAAACCAGGTGATATTGTCACTAGCATGGCGGGTAAAACAATTGAAATACTTAATACTGATGCTGAAGGCCGCCTCATCTTATGTGATGCTTTAACCTATAGTGAACGCTTTAATCCTGCAATCGTTATTGATATCGCCACATTAACAGGTGCGGTCATTGTTGCCTTAGGCAGACAAGCAACCGGTTTAATGGCTAATGACCAAGATTTAGCAGATGATTTATTACAAGCTGGTAATGATAGTTACGATCGTACATGGCAACTGCCTTTATGGGATGACTATCAACCACAATTAGACAGTAACTTTGCTGATATTGCCAATATTGGTGGTAAAGAAGCAGGTAGTGTCACCGCCGCGTGTTTCTTAGCGCGTTTTACTGAAAAATTCACATGGGCACATCTTGATATTGCTGGCACAGCGTGGAATAGTGGCAAAGCTAAAGGTGCTACAGGTCGTCCAGTACCACTTTTAGTGCAATACCTACTAAATCGCATTGCAGCTAAGTAATAAAACGTACTATGACTAATATCAGCTTTTATATTTTAAAAGGCGATACGGAACATGATCGGCAGGTGTTTGCCTGCCGATTAGTTTCAAAGGCCTATTATCAAGGACAGAATATTTATATTCACACTGATAATGCTGAGCAAGCAGAAAAACTGAATCAAACTTTATGGTCTTTTCGGGCTGAGAGTTTTATTCCACATAGCGTAATAGATGGCGACAGTGGTACTGATAGCCAAATCTTAATTGGCCATGATGCCTCTCCTCCCCGCTTAATGGATCTGTTAATTAATCTTGCCACCGATCAACCGCTCTTTTTTAGCCAATTTGAACGTGTAGCAGAATTTATCAATGATGATGATGAAATTAAAATCGCAGGCAGAAAACGTTATCAGTTCTACAAACAACGTGGTTACGAACTAAACTCACACGCTATATAGTCAAACCGATAGCCGTTAACTTAACTGTGCATCTAACTGCTTAGCCATTTCTTTGGCAGCCTCAGGGCGACTAAAATAATAACCCTGACCATAATGACAGCCGAGTGATGTCAGCACTTTCTGTTGATAAGCATTTTCAATGCCCTCTGCCACCACGCGTAAGTTAAAGTTATCCGCCAAGCCAAGTATCGAACGTATGATGGTCGAATCCGTTTTCTCACTGCTAATATCGTTGACAAAGGAACGATCAATTTTTAATACATCTACCGGGAAACGTTGCAGATAACTCAAGCTGGAATAACCCGTGCCAAAATCATCAATACTCAAGAAAATCCCCAATTGTTTAAGTTGTTCCATTGTCGTAATAACCGTATCGACCTCATCCATTATTACTGTTTCTGTTAACTCAAATTCAATTTTATTAACCGTGACCTTGCTTGCCGACAAAATAGATTGCACGTGTTCAATAAAGTCGACCTGTCTAAACTGACGTGCTGATACATTGATCGACATATTAACTAGATTAGGATATTTACTTTCCCATTGTTTCATTTGCTGACAGGCTGTCAACATTACCCAGTCACCTATTTCTAAGATAATGCCGGTTTCTTCTGCTAGGGGAATAAACTCTATCGGTGACACCAAGCCCAGCTCAGGATGTTGCCAACGAACCAGTGCTTCCATACCTGTTATCGTATTGCTCATTAAATCAATTTTGGGCTGATAATGCAGTACTAGTTCATTCTGTTCAACCGCTTGTCGCAAAGCCTTTTCTAAAGTCAAACGTCGCGTTATTTTTTCATTAATTTCAGGGGTATAAAACTGGCTATTATTACGCCCGGTCTCTTTGGCTAAATACATCGCAGAATCAGCATGCTGGATCAATTCATCAGCCTCAATAGCATCCGTAGGATAAATACTGATGCCAATACTGCCCGTAATGAGCAACTCATGTTCCATAAGATGATAAGGCTGTTTAATCTGTTTTAATATATTACTGGCCAAGTCTTTGATACTGTTCAGGGCATTAAATTGGGGCAGCACAATGACAAACTCATCTCCACCAAAACGGGCAACGGTATCTTCTTGTCTTAAAATAGAACTCAATCGCTGTGCAAGTACTATAAGTAATTGGTCTCCTACCTGATGTCCGAGAGAATCATTAATAAATTTAAAGTGATCGATATCAAGAAAAAGGACAGCCATTTTTTCTTGTTGTCGTTTAGCATGGGCGATTGCGTGTTGCAGGCGGTCATTTAATAAGCTTCGATTTGGCAAGGAGGTTAATTCATCATGTGTTGCCATAAAGGCAATGCGTTTTTCACTTTCTTTACGTTCAGTGACATCTTCACTGACAGAAACATAATGACTAATTTCACCAAGATCATCCCGCAATGGGGTAATTGTTTGATAAACCGAAATAAAACCACCATCTTTTCTACGATTAACAATTTCCCCCGTCCACACTTCACCCAATCGTATTTTTGCCCACATTTCTTTTATATTAAGTTTAGAATCTTCACTATTTGAATTTAATATACTTGGGTTTAAACCTAATACTTCACTCGGCTGATATAAGGTTTGTTTACTAAACGCATCATTAACCCATTCAATCTTGCCATATGCATCGGTAATCATAATGGCATTCGCTGTTTTTTCCACCGCTGCACGATGAAGTCGCATTAAGTTTTGATCGTCTGCCATCTGGCATACTAGGCGTACACCCGCTGAAAAATCAGCCATCACATGCTGAAATTCAGTATCAAATGTATTATTGTGCTGAGCATGTAAAGCAATAACAGCTCTAGTTTCCCCTCCCACAGGATAAAATGGGATAAATAAACTATCCTGAATATGATCATTCTCAAGTCGCTGTTGCCACTCAGTGGCTAACTCACTACCAGCAACAATACGAACTAAGTCATGCTCTTGTAGACATTTAATGACCGGGCTATCATCACGGTGTAGACCTGACCACGTGCTATTATTTTCGAATAAAAACCCACTTAATTCACCGGCATAACTTAAAACTTGAGCTTTATTATCCTTACATATTTTGCCCCAAACTAAAGGCAAGTCGGTAATATCTCTTAACTCTTTAGTCAAAAACTCTAAAATACTAGCCACTGACGAGTTTGATGACACTACCATTTTCTCCGCGGTTCTAATCAACTGATTAGTTGTCCGCGTGAGATGGTTGATATGAACATCTTCTATGGTGCCATTAACCGCTTGTTGAGCACCGTCGTTACTGATATTTAATGATAGTTTTACCCATATATAGCGGTGATCTAAACATTTTAGTCTTACTTCACCATGCCAAGATGCTTGTGTATTGTCTAATAAGGAATCTAGTACACGCGTGATATATTGTTGCTCTGCAGGATGAAAAAACTCACTGACCGAACGGTGTAATGAATACTGTAAGTCATAGGCAGACAATTTTTTCCAGACAGGACTTAAAAACTGCCACTTATGATCTGTATCAATTTGAATAATCGCTTCATTAATATTGGTAATAACCTGACGATAACGACGCTCCGACTGTAATAATTGTTGTGAATCTTTTGTTAATTCTTCATGCATCGAATGAAATGCTGTGTTTAATTCAGCCACCTCATCATGCGCAGTCATGACAAATGCTGCTGGTTTACTCCCTGATGCATAAGAGCGTGCTTGCTGTGCCATTTGTAATAAGGGCACGACCATTAACTTACGCACTGCCGTATTAATTAATAAACCCAATAGTGCGGCCATCAACAGAATCAATGCCGCTGCTTTAAACAGTTGATGCTGTAAGGGTTGAACTATTTCATCGCTTGGAATCAGTCTAAAACAGCGCCATCCCATGGGGGCAATATGACTAATAATCACCTGATGCTCAACACCCTGAAAAATAATAGGTTCAAGCAGTGCAACATCTGTTTGCACCGTCTGTGTTAAAAGCTTAGCTAAGTCTTGTTCGCGCTGATCGAGTTTAAACATGCCCGTACTTTGTTCTAGCTCCCGTTGCCATGGGCCAGCGAGAATGAATTTTCCTTGTTTGTCGACAACAAAATGCTGTTCATTGGCATAACGCTTATCATCAGCATCTAATAAGGAAAACACTTTTTCCAAGCTGATATCAATACCCAATGTGGCTCGCCATTCCCCATTGATATCAAGAGGATAAATCACACTAGTCATCCACGACTCTGACACGGTGTCGAATAAGGCAGGTGTCCATTGAATCGTTCTGTCAGGATTAAGTTCAGGTGACGCTAGTGTCATCCAAGGCGTTGATAAATAATCGCTATCATCCGCCATCAAATAGACAAAATCAGGATAAGATAAATCAAAAATCAGTTCACTTCGGTCATGACCTAACATCCAAATATTATCAAAAATCTGATTCGATGTTGCTGATGCACCAAAGCCATCAAATACATCTAGCGCAGTTGAATAAAACTGTTTTACTTGCTTGGTAAGTTTTATATCAGAAGGGAGAAATAAGCCTGCTTGCTCACGGCCATTAAATGTACTCGATACATTTCGCCAAGCGCCATCTTCAAACTGCATCATTCGCTGATCAAATGACGATTTTTTATTAGATCCAGACTTTTCTAATTCATTACTTAATAATTGAGATAATGCTTTTAAGTTGGGTGATGCTAATTGAATAAAGCGCTGGTAATTATCAATAGTTTTAGTCGTTCTAGACTGAAGTTGTATTAATGTTGATTCCAGTAAAGCTTGCTTTGAATAGTGGTAATAAATCCATAAAGACGACAGTGATACCAGTAGCACACTGGCAATTACAATCACACTAATTTTGCGTGAAATGTTCATCCTCGAACGTCACTTATATTAATAACATGCTGCAAGCTGATATTCCCTAACCAAATCCGATTCACATCAAGGTATAATGCCCGTCTTAATAATTTAATTCAACTTTTAGAAAAAACCATGGAAAAGACTTACAGTCCTGACGAAATCGAACAACGCTGGTACCAAACTTGGGAACAAAATGGTGAATTTAAACCATCTGGTGAAGGCACGCCTTACGCAATAATGTTGCCACCACCCAATGTAACCGGTCGTTTACATATGGGTCATGCCTTCCAAGATACGATAATGGATACCTTGACTCGCTACCACCGCATGAAAGGTGATAATACTTTATGGCAGGCTGGAACTGACCATGCAGGTATCGCAACTCAGATGGTTGTCGAACGCCAATTGAACGCAGAAGGTAAAACGCGTCATGATTTGGGTCGTGACGCCTTTATTGATCGTATCTGGGATTGGAAAAAAGAGTCTGGTGGTGAAATTACTACACAATTACGCCGTTTAGGTACATCGATGGATTGGGAACGTGAACGTTTCACCATGGATGATGGTTTATCTGAATCCGTTAAAAATGTGTTTGTACAATTACATCAAGAAGGTTTGATCTATCGTGGCAAACGTCTGGTCAACTGGGATCCAGTTCTACACACGGCAGTTTCTGATCTTGAAGTATTGTCAGAAGAAGAAACAGGTCATATGTGGCACTTCCGCTATCCATTAACTGATGGTTCAGGTCATTTAGTGGTTGCCACTACGCGTCCTGAAACTATGCTGGGTGATAGTGCGGTAGCGGTCCATCCTGATGATGAACGTTATCAACACCTAATTGGTAAAACAATCACCTTGCCATTAGTCGGTCGTGAAATCCCGATTATTGCTGATGATTATGTTGATGCTGATTTTGGTACTGGTTGTGTAAAAATCACCCCTGCTCATGACTTTAATGATGCTGAAATGGGTCAACGTCATGATCTACCAAAATACAATATCCTTACCATTGATGCTGCAATCAATGACGAAGCACCGGAAAAATACCGTGGCCTAGATCGTTATGAAGCACGTGATGTGATAGTTCATGATTTAAAAGAACTAGGTTTATTAGAAGGCATTAAAGATCATAAATTAATGGTACCTCGTGGCGATCGCTCTGGTGCTGTTATCGAGCCATTATTAACCGATCAATGGTATGTAAAAGCGGATGTACTGGCTGAACCTGCTGTCAAAGCCGTGCAAGAAGGTAAGATTAAATTTGTACCGGGTAACTGGGATAAAACATTCTATAACTGGATGGATGGTATTCAAGATTGGTGTATCTCTCGTCAAATCTGGTGGGGTCACCGTATTCCTGCATGGTATGACGAACAAGGTAATGTTTATGTTGCCCACGATGAAGCGGCTGTTCGTGCAGAAAATAATATTGCCGATGATGTTGTGCTCCGCCAAGACGAAGATGTTCTTGATACTTGGTTCTCATCTGCTTTATGGCCGTTTTCAACATTAGGTTGGCCTGAACAGTCTGAAGCTTTAAAAACATGGTATCCAACCAGTGTATTAGTCACCGGTTTTGACATTATTTTCTTCTGGGTTGCCAGAATGATGATGATGGGACTGAAGTTTATGGACGATGTGCCATTTAAAGAAGTTTATATCCATGGTTTAGTACGTGATTCACAAGGCCATAAGATGTCAAAATCTAAAGGTAATGTACTTGATCCTATCGATATTATTGATGGTATTGATCTCGAATCACTGGTGACTAAACGTACTGCGGGCATGATGCAACCACAACTTGCTGCCAAAATTGAAAAAGCCACTCGCAAAGAGTTCCCAGATGGCATTGAAGCTCATGGTACAGACGCCATGCGTTTTACATTTGCCTCTTTGGCATCAACGGGTCGTGATATCAATTTCGATATGAGCCGTATTGGTGGCTACCGTAATTTCTGTAATAAATTATGGAATGCAGCACGTTATGTATTGATGAATGCTGAAGGTCAAGATAACGGCATTGATAATGATGATGTTGAATTAAGTTTAGCTGATCGTTGGATTATTTCTAAACTGCAAACAACAGAACAAGAAGTGACTGCTGCTATTGAAGCCTACCGCTTTGATCATGCTGCACAAGGTATTTATGAGTTTATCTGGAATAACTACTGTGATTGGTATTTAGAGCTGTCCAAACCCGTTCTGAATAATGATAATGCCTCTGCTGCTGCTAAACGTGGCACACGTCGTACCTTAGTGCGTGTATTAGAAACAGTATTACGTCTAGCACATCCATTTATGCCCTTTATCACTGAAGAAATTTGGCAAACAGTTGCCCCATTAGCGGGCCAATCTGGTGACACCATCATGAGCCAAGCTTATCCAGTTGCTGATGACAGCAAAATAGATACGGCTGCTGTTGCCGATATGGAATGGATGATGGAGTTTGTCACTGGTATTCGTTCTATTCGTTCGCAAATGAACATTCCACCGAAGAAACAATTACCGGTGTTATTAAAAGACAGTACAGCTGAAGACATCACTCGTTTAGAAGCGAATCGTGACTTCTTAAGCCGCCTAGCCAACTTAGAAAAAATTGACTTATTAGAAGGTGAGGCACCAGCGGCATCAACCGCCCTAGTCGGTAAAATGGAAATCTTAATTCCATTAGAAGGTTTGATTGATAAAGAAGCTGAAATTCAACGTCTTGATAAAGAAATGGCCAAATTAGACAAAGTGATTAAACAGTCTGCAGGTAAATTAAGTAATGAAAACTATACGGCAAAAGCACCCGCCGCCGTTGTTCAAAAAGAGCGTGACAAGCTCACTGAAATGGAACAGTCTTTATCTCAACTGCAACAACAACGAGATTCATTAACTTAAATATTTGGACATCAAACACTAGCTGAGGCATAAAATATCAGCTAGTGTTTGCCAATGTTTTTTTTAAACTGAAGCAAGCATAAGATAGGTTTTGCTGCAGCTTGATAGTCTGTTCCGTGCTGAGGATTCAAGCACTCGATGCAATATACTAAGATTTCAGCATACACCTAGCTCAGATACCCATAAGTACAGTTCAACTCTGAGCCACGACATTTAATCGATACGGTTTATTTTTTATTCATTTCTGAGAAAGAAGGAATACTAGATAAAATAGCTTTTAACTCTTCTTCATTAGATTCTGGCTCGCCTAGTTTCACACTCTGCTCGTCCATCATATCTGCTTGCTCTAACTGTTTTATTTCAGCTAGCATATCATCAAGATCGCTTTCAGATGGTAAGGGAGGTTGAACCATGTCTAGCTCTGGCTCTGGCTCATCTTGCTGTTCGTCGGTGTCAACATCAGATTCAGCACTTACGTCGACTTCATCATGGCTTGGCTCAGCGTCGATATCTATCTCTGGCTCGATATCACTTTGTTGTTGTTCAATCTCAATATCAGATTCTGCACTTACGTCGACTTCATCAAAGCTTGGCTCAGCGTCGATATCTGACTCTGGCTCGATATCACCTTGCTGTTGTTCAATCTCAACATCAGATTCAGCACTTACGTCGACTTCATCATGGCTTGGCTCAGCATCGATATCTATCTCTGGCTCGATATCACCTTGTTGTTGTTCAATCTCAACATCAGATTCTGCACTTACTTCACCTTCATCAAGTCCTAGTTCAGCGTCGATATCTGTCTCTGGCTCGATATCATCTTGCTGTTCGTCGGTCTCAACATCAGATTCAGCACTTACGTCGACTTCATCATGGCTTGGCTCAGCATCGATATCTATCTCTGGCTCGATA
>ENA-OSET01001650-OSET01001650.1-sediment-metagenome-genome-assembly--contig:-NODE-1650-length-22952-cov-4.437508_pt1 | contig 22952 bp, 17 predicted proteins | sample MGYA00237882_ERZ534229 | MGnify/ENA primary metagenome ERZ534229 (study PRJEB26408, sample SAMN06266212) | sediment metagenome | isolation source: Hudson Canyon methane seep mesocosm | place... | reverse complement strand
TGTTTGATAGCATGCGTCACCAGTCGATCTCGAATAACGCGACCATTTACATAAAAATACTGTAAGTCGGCCTGACTTCTTGAAAATGTAGGCAAGGCCACCCAGCCCCATAATTTTAGCCCTGTTGCCTCCACATCAATTTGTACCGAGTTCTCCATAAAGGGCTTGCCGCACAAACTCGCCACTCGTTGCTCTTTGTCTCTTAAACCGGGAGCCACACGTAAATTATGAATCACCTTATTATTGTGGCTCAACTCAAAAGCAACCTCGAATCGACCCAGTGCCTGCCTCTTCACGACTTCTTCAAGGTGATTAAATTCAGTTTTTTCTGTTTTTAAGAACTTCCGCCTAGCAGGCGTATTGAAAAATAAATCTCTTACTTCTACGGTCGAACCTCGGTTATGCGCAACAGGGCTAAGCTTCGCGTCCATATCTCGCCCCTCGGCGAGCACCTGCCAACCCTGAGATGCGTTTTCTGTTTTGGAACTCAATAAAAGGCGTGAAACCGAGCTAATACTGGCCAGAGCCTCGCCTCTAAACCCTAAGGTTGCCACTGCTTCAAGATCATCTAGGGATTGTATTTTACTGGTCGCATGTCGACTAAGTGATAGAGGAAGGTCATCCTTTGACATACCTTCTCCGTCATCACGAACAAGAATCCGCTTTACACCACCCGACTCGATTAACACATTTATTTTCCGCCCTCCTGCATCGAGTGCATTTTCAAGCAATTCTTTGACGACCGAGGCGGGGCGTTCGACAACTTCACCTGCCGCAATTTGGTTTGCGAGACGGGCAGACAGTTTTTGTATTTGGCTCATAGGGTCAGATCATCAATCTTTTGATGCATTGGTATAGAAGTGAGCCGCTATGATATCGCTAAATGAAAACAGCGAAAAGCATGAAAAGAGAATATCTAGTCGTTGAACGAAAAGTAGGTCGATGTAGGTAGGGTATTCTGATCAGACCCTACCCTAGAGGAAGGCGCTATCTAAGAAGAAGGTACTCTCAACCTTTGTCCAATCCACACAACATCAGAATTAAGTTTATTTATCTTTCTCAGTGCCTTAAGCGTTATGTCGTTTCGAGACGCAATATGTGAAAGCGTATCGCCCTTTTTGACCACATATTTCCATGAAGAGGATAAAGGCTTAAGCTTCTGCTTTCCCTGTTGCCAAGCCAACAATGTACCTGGCGGCGGAGCTTGAGAAAAATACTTCACGACGCCTTTCTGAATCGCTGCGGCTACTTGCGCCTGATATTTCTTAGACTTCAATCTCTTTGATTCGGCGGGGTTGGAGATAAACCCAGTTTCGACCAATATTGAAGGAATATCTGGTGACTTCAACACAACAAATCCAGCCTGCTGAACCGAGCGCTTATGCAACCTAGCAACACTTCCCATAGATTTCAACACATGCCCACCAACGGTCAAACTCGCTTTTAGGCTGGCGGTAGAAGATAGATCGAGCAATACCCCTGCGAGCACATCATCTTTATCTTCAAGGCTGACACTGCCAACTCCTCCGATTAGATCCGCGGCATTTTCTTTTTTCGCCAACCATCTAGCGGCCTCACTTGTCGCACCTCGATTAGACAAAGCAAACACCGATGCACCATGGGCTTGCGATTTCTTAAACGCGTCAGCATGAATCGAGACCAAAAGGTCAGTATTATACTTTCTTGCTAATTTTGTACGCTTTCGCAGCCCAACGTAATAGTCTCTATCTCGTGTTAAATATGCTTTAAACCCGGCTTTCGCATTAATTTTTTTCTGTAATTCTTTCGCGATCGCTAGCACAACATTTTTCTCTTTTATTCTATTTGGCCCCACTGCGCCGGGGTCTTCCCCACCATGACCTGGGTCAATCACCACCACAATATCTCTCTTTTTGCTAAGAATATCTGAAGGCCTAGCCACCGACTTCTTGGATAGCTGCTTTTGCTTTTTGGTCTTGGTATAAAGGTCTATTACCAAACGATCACCGTACTTATCATTCGGTTTTAACAAGAAACTTTTCGGTTGTGTCTGTTCTTTTAGATCTAGTACGATTCGCAAGTCATTCTTATTTCTACTAGCACTTCGAATCGACTTTATTGGTGAATCTGATAAATCAATATTCGCAAAATTGGCTTTTTTACTAGCTTGTGCAATATCGAGAACAAGCCTATCGGGTTTGGGTAGCATCATAATTTGATGCTTAACAGGCTTAGAGAGTTCTAATACCAGGCGAGTATAGTCAGGTGACTCCCAAATTCGTGCGTTGATTACTTTTGCTGGTGCGGCAAAAATATCCAGAGAGATACACATCATTAACAGGGTAGTCGTAATAAATTTCAAATACTGTTTTTTTGTCATTTGTGTATAGGGAGTCAATTGATCACCTTAGCCTGAGGAAAGCTGAGCTCAAGTTGCGAACTTACTGATTGAATTTTGTCATTGATAAAGTATATTTCGGCTTTTCGCCCAAGGTCGGAGATTGACAAGTGCACCTCTATATCTGCTTTCGGAATATAATCACCACCTTTATCTGGCCACTCAATAAGGCATATAGATGCATCATTGTCGCTAACAGCGAAATAATCCCTTATCCCCATATACTCCAACTCTTCAGGCTCACCTAAACGGTACAAATCGAAATGATAAATATTAATACTTCCGACTTCATAGGGTTCAACCAGCGTATAGGTAGGGCTTTTTACATTCCCCTGGTATCCAGCCCCGTTCAATATTCCTCTACTCATAGTTGTTTTTCCTGCACCTAAGTCGCCTTGAAGAAAAACCACAAGAGCCTGACCAGATAGATCACCTGCTTGCATCGCTAGCCGAAAAGAATCAAACAGGGCTCGGCCCAGAAGCAAAGTATCGCTTTCGTTATCCAGTTCTATGCCATATATTGTCATGAAAGTAATACAACCAACTCAGTTAATAGCGCTATATGGGTCATAAATTACGCCAACACACAAAATCACAACCATTCTTAATGTATTTTTTAAAAGAAGCGTATAGTTGACTGTAAAGCATAGCAAAACATTCCAGTTTTATCACGAATATGGATAATTTGATAAATAAATCCCCAGTTGAAATTCCAAGTGATTTTTCACAGCGAATCAAAGAGCACGCCTATGAGCTTGGATTCCAGCAGTTAGGCATAACAAATACCGACTTGTCAGAACATATTGACCGTTATCAAGACTGGATCGACGCTGGGCATCATGGCGAACTTGACTACATGCACAAGCATGGCAGCAAACGCTGGCAAGCTGGAGAGTTAGAAGAAGGAACCCTGCGGGTTATTTCACTCCGAATGGACTATTTTTCTGACCCAAGCTCACCTCTCGACACTCTTAACGCGCAAGATAAAGCTTACATATCAAGATACACACTCGGTCGTGACTACCATAAGGTAATACGGTCTCGCTTAAAAAAGCTCATTGCATTCATTAAGAACGAAGCCGCAGATCATAAGTTCCGCGCGTTTGTAGACAGCGCCCCAGTAATGGAACGCGCTTTCGCCCAAAAGGCGGGCTTGGGCTGGTTTGGCAAAAATAGCATGATCATTAACCGCAAAGCTGGCTCTTGGTTCTTTCTAGGTGAAATTTATACCAACCTCCCCTTAGAAATAGACCAGCCTTACGAAAAAGAACATTGCGGAAAATGCACTGCATGTTTAGACATGTGCCCTACCGATGCGTTTCGCGGGCCCTATATTGTCGATAGCCGACGCTGCATTTCTTATCTAACAATTGAACTCAAAGGCAGTATTCCTGTCGACTTGAGAGCAAAAATGGGCAACCGTATTTTCGGCTGTGACGACTGCCAATTAGTCTGTCCATGGAACCGCTTTAGCAAGCCGACTAACGAAGAAGATTTTAGCCCCAGAAACAAACTCAACGACATCACACTAATCGAATTGTTCAGCTGGGACGAAAACACCTTTCTCGCGAAAACCGAAGGCTCCGCTATTCGCAGAGCTGGCTATGAATCATGGCTCAGAAATATTGCCATTGCACTGGGCAACGCGACCAAGTCAAAAACTATAGTTTCTGCTTTGCAGAGTAGAACAAATCACCCGTCCCCTATCGTACAAGAACATATTTCATGGGCACTTCAACAACAGCTAACTAAACAAAAAAACTAACAAATTTCGAACCATATTTTGTAGACAACATTCCCTTACAAAATTGGCGCCTATTTCGCCCTGCATTTCTATAAATATGTGCTATTTTTTAATAGCGTTATTCATTTTAGAAAATGGGACCTATTATGCCTGAAGCTTCAATCATGGTGGTTGACGATGTAGAGTCGAACCGTGTTCTTTTAAAAATGATACTAGAAGACAATTACAACATTATTGAGTGCGACTCAGGCCCCAGTTGTCTTGAGAAGTGTAAAGAACAAGCCCCCGATATCATCTTGTTAGATGTCAATATGCCAGAGATGACGGGATATGAGGTCTGCGTAGCACTACGGAACGAAACCAACACTAGCTCCACTCCCATAATTTTTGTATCCGCGATGGACAACGTAGAAGAACGCTTGGCAGGATTCGAAGCTGGCGGAAACGAATATGTTACCAAACCGATAGACCCCGAAAAGCTAGGCGAAAAGATTTCCTATTACATGGAACACAGGGGTGAAGTCACCAAGGCCAAAGAGGATGCGTCTGAAGCGATGAAAGTGGCAATGGAAGCCATGACCTCTAGTAGTGAATTGGGTCAAATTATCGAATTTGTTAAATCCTCTCAAGAAATCAAGACCTTAGAAGGCATTGGCGAAAAGTTCTGCGAAGTCGCCAGCGGGTTCGGACTAGATGCATCCGCCGTGGTATACGGCCAAACTAATTACTACGTTAGTTGCACTGCCAAGTCTATGGAAGCCAGAGTTCTAGAAAAATTCAGGAACTCAAAAGAGCGTATTATCAGTATCGGAGTTCGTACTATAGTTTGCACCGATCAGATGGGACTTCTCATTAATGACATGCCAGTGGACGATGAGAGCAGATACGGTCGATTTAAAGATCACTTAGTCGTTCTCTCCAGCATATGCGATGGCCGTCTATTAAGTATTAAACAACAACTGTCAATGAATGACCAACGTAAGAATGTATTAGGCCGTGTAATAAAAGTCACCGAAGAACAAGTCAAACAGTTAACCAAAAAGCTGACCATTCATGATGAAAGCATTCGACAGGTAATGATGAATATGATTGCCGAACTTGAGGCTAAGCTCTTCAACTTGGGACTGGACGAAGATCAAGAAGAGCAGTTAATGAGTTTGGCATATACTGCAAGTGAGCAGCTTGAAAAAATGAAAGGTGACGTTTCAGAATTAGAAGACGAACTAGGATCTGTACTCGAAGGACTATACGAAGTTCTGAATAAAAACAGCTAAATAGGCGTAAAGCTCATGAATAGCTCTCTCACTCATATCGCATGGATTGCACCTGACCAAGGTGAGATTCAAAGTAGCATTGACCATTTGCAAGCACATGGATATAACGTGCAGTATGAGCATACGGAGAAAGAGTGGGAAGCAGACTCAATTGACCATCAAACTGATCTCATCATCGTCAGTCATAGCCAAAATACTAAAGAAGCCATCAATATCTGCCTAAATGCCAAGAATTTCTGCTCAAATAAAGTTCTACCTTCTCTCCTAATCGCAAAAGATATTACTGAAACCGAAAAAGAGGAATATTTCAAATCAAAAGGGCATGGCCTAATCATCGAGCCATTTGGTCCAGATGAGCTACTAAGCAAAGTTCAACTCTTCATTGATTACCAGAAGACCAAAAAAGAGCTCAACACCCAAATGGAAGAAGTCAGCGAGATGGCAATGCTCGCAATGGAAAATTCCAGCGATCTTGGTGGTATCGTAAATTTCGTCAAAAACTCTATTAAGGCCAAGACATACGAAGAACTGTCCAACCATATTTTCGAAGCCGTGGGCAGCTATTCTGAAGATGCTCTAGTTGAAATAAAAGGTCACAAAGACTTCCATTATTTCTCCACTGAAGACTCGATAGACCCAAACGCTAAACATTTCCTAATACAACACAAAAATCTTGACCGGCTTTCTCAGTTAGAAAAATCCATACAAATCAATCACGAATACATTGTATTATTAATTAACGGACTTCCTATTCATGACGCGGCAAAAATGGGCCGAATATCTGATACATTGGTGATGCTGAGTGACGCAGCCAATCGTTTTGCCCAGTCATTGGCAACCGAAGAAAACCTAAAATTAGCCGAAGATTCAAGGCGCGCATTTCTCAACACATTAAGCCATGAACTCCGCACCCCGCTGAACGGCATTCTAGGATTCTCCAAAGCACTTTCCATGAAAAAAGAGGATCACCTCATTGGCTCATCGGGTATAGATGCACTGAACAGAATATTCGATAGTACAAGCCAAATTAATGCCATTGTAACGACACTAATAGATATTTCTCATGAAGCATCTGAAGATACAAGGAATCCCGAAAGCTCTATCGAAATAGAAAACCTTCTCTTGTTACTGAGAGTTCAGTTTAACAAGGCCTCCACAGAAAAAAATCTTGAGATTGAAATATCCTGCGAAGAAAACCTGACAACGTTTGGCGAAAAGAAAAAATTGTCCGCTATGCTTAATCATTTGGTAGACAATGCAGTCAAATTCACTGATGAAGGCAAAATCACGTTAAGCGCCAGTAGACAAATAAACGAAAACGAAGACGAATTTATTGAATTTAAAGTCTCAGATACAGGTATCGGCATCGATACCAAAGACCATGTACGCATATTTGAAGAAATAGGCCAACTCAATACAGAACACAACCGACGTCACTATGGCGTTGGACTAGGACTATATTACGTAAAACTTAGCTCCCAACAAATGAATGGCTATGTGGCAGTCGAATCAGAGTTAGGTAAAGGCTCAACATTCACATTAAAAATCCCAATGGGCTACCCTATTCCTGCCGAGCAGCCGACACAGTCAGGGAATATTGAAGACCTACTATTTTAAGTTAATTGAAAAGAATACATTTGCCAGACTAAATCTATATCAATATTTTTCAATATAGGTATTGCTATATCAAAAAATATTGATACACTTTATTCCATGACACTAAAACCCCCCACACCGAAAGCTACCTTACTTATAGACGACGCTAGCATTAGCGATACGGCTATAAGTTCATTTGGCCAAATGCTAAAAGCCTGCGGGGACCCACTTCGACTTCAAGTTTTACAAGTACTCAAATTTGACACCTTTGGCGTTCTAGAACTGACACAGCTGTTCGACACAAAACAATCGGGTATGAGCCACCACTTAAAGGTACTGAGCCAATCGGGGCTTGTAGAGGCTCAACGCGAAGGCAATGCCGTATTTTATCGTAGGCCTGCAGCAGAGCATGTTCAATTTGACCACCAGGCGATAGCACAACTACTCCAGTTAATTGATCGCTTCGAACCAGACCAAAAACTAACTAGCCGAATTGACACGATCCAGAAACAACGAGCACGTCAATCCAAAGCTTTTTTTGCAAAGAATTCAGAACGCTTCAAAGAACAGCAAGAACTAATTGCAGATCATGAGCAATATGCTCAGGCGAGCTTCGAACTATTGATTCAAGAAAATCTCCCAAAATCGGCAACAATAATGGAACTCGGTCCAGGCGAAGGTCTATTTCTTAAGACTCTCAGTCAATTTTTTAAGAAAGTCATCGCTTTAGATAACTCAGAAGACATGCTTAGAAAAGCAAAAGCCTACTGTGTAGGAGAACGGCTGACGAATATTGAGTTTCATTTAGGCGACACTCAATCTTTCGGCTTACTTGGAAAAACAGTTGAAGCCGTCGTAATGAATATGGTGCTTCATCACATTCCTCGCCCCTCTCAGATATTTAAAGAGGCCTTTTCTCTGCTAAACCCAGGCGGGCTATTACTCATATGCGACTTATCTCATCATAACCAGGAGTGGGTGAAAGAGAATTGCGGAGATCTTTGGCTAGGGTTTGAAATCGGCGAACTGACAAATTGGGCAAATTCCGCTGGGTTTATAGAAGGCAAGAGCGTATATATTGGTTTACGGAACGGTTTTCAGATACAACTACGAAAATTCAACAAACCCAAATAACTCACCATGCATACAAAATTTTATGTAATAAGCCTCGCTTATCTAGATAAGCGAGGTTAGAAAAAGGGTCATGATTTAACAAGGTATTTTCACAAACTATTAAGCTGTGGAAACGTCAATTTAGCTATGTAGTGGCATTGTCACTACCGTAAATAACGATAGATAGGAAAACAAAATGAGCGAATATTCTCTATTTACCTCAGAATCCGTTTCTGAAGGCCACCCAGATAAAATGGCAGATCAAATCTCTGATGCGATTGTCGATGCGATAATTAAAGACGACCCAAATTCTCGTATTGCCGTCGAAACCATGGTTAAAACAGGCATGGCAATCGTCGCGGGAGAAGTAAGAACGAGCACATATATTGACTTAGAAGACCTAATTCGCGATGTTATTTTAGACATCGGGTACGATAGTTCAGATGTTGGGTTTGACGGTGCATCGTGTGCTGTATTGAACGCAATCGGCAAGCAATCAGCAGATATTGCAATGGGCGTTGATGAAGGTGACAGTAAAGATCTAGGCGCTGGAGACCAAGGTCTCATGTTTGGTTATGCGACCAATGAGACAGATGTGCTAATGCCTGCACCAATTTACTACTCTCACCGTCTGGTTGAAAAACAAGCTGAGCTTCGCAAGAGCGGTGCCTTACCTTGGTTGCGTCCTGATGCAAAAAGCCAAGTGACACTGCGCTATGAAAATGGAAAGCCTGTTGCGGTTGATGCAGTTGTACTATCTACTCAGCACGATGAAGATATTAAATTAGCCGACCTTAGAGAAGCCATATTGGAAGAAGTCGTCAAACCTGTATTGCCATCTGAATGGCTGCACAGCGATACGCTTTTCCACATCAACCCAACAGGCAATTTCGTCATCGGTGGCCCCGTGGGTGACTGTGGCCTAACAGGCCGTAAGATTATTGTTGATACTTATGGTGGAATGGCGCGTCATGGCGGCGGTGCATTTTCAGGCAAAGACCCATCAAAAGTTGATAGATCAGCAGCATACGCGACACGCTACGTTGCGAAGAATATCGTAGCAGCCGGCCTTGCTGACCGTTGTGAAATTCAGGTTTCTTATGCGATTGGTGTCGCTGAGCCTACGTCTATCGCTATCAATACTTTTGGTTCGAACAAAGTGGCAGAAAGCAAGATTGAAGAACTTGTGCGTAAACATTTCGATCTGCGTCCACAAGGCATTATTGATATGCTTAACCTTCGCCGCCCTATCTACAGACAAACAGCAGCATACGGTCATTTTGGTCGAACCGGAGCTGATTTCACTTGGGAACAGACTGACAAAGCTGCAGCACTAAAAGCAGACGCTGGTTTATAAGCTACCTAATTAGACAATCGTTGAGGAATTGAACATGAGTTTTACTGATTACAAAGTTGCAGACATGAGCTTGGCCGAATGGGGCCGAAAAGAGATTGAAATTGCCGAAGGTGAAATGCCAGCTTTAATGGCGCTCCGACGTAAATACAAAGCAGAACAACCTTTGGCGACTGCCAAAATAATGGGCTGTATCCACATGACGATACAAACTGCGGTATTGATCGAGACACTAATCGATCTTGGCGCCGAAGTACGTTGGTCTTCATGTAATATATTCTCAACTCAAGATCACGCAGCAGCAGCGATTGCCGCCGCGGGTATTCCTGTATTTGCTTGGAAGGGCGAGACAGAAGAGGAGTTTCTATGGTGTATAGAACAGACTATTCTTTCTGAGAAAGACGGCGACAAGGTGTGGGATGCCAATATGATATTGGACGATGGCGGCGACCTAACAGAGATGGCGCATAATAAATACCCTGACATGCTTAAGAGCATCCATGGTATTTCTGAAGAAACCACTACCGGCGTTCACCGTTTGCTAGAAATGCTCGAAAAAGGCGAACTCAAAGTACCTGCCATTAACGTAAACGACTCTGTTACTAAGTCGAAGAATGACAACAAGTACGGCTGTCGCCACAGTTTGAATGACGCAATAAAGCGTGGAACAGACCACCTTCTTGCTGGTAAAAAAGCGCTTGTTGTTGGCTACGGCGATGTAGGTAAAGGTTCTGCAGCATCTCTAAGTCAGGAAGGCATGATTGTACGCGTTACTGAAATTGATCCAATCTGTGCAATGCAAGCCTGTATGGATGGATTCGAAGTGGTTTCGCCTTACATCGACGGCGTTAACTCTGGCACGCTCGACTGCATCAACAAAGCCGTAATGTCTACCATCGACCTTATCGTCACCACTACTGGCAACGTCGACGTATGTGATGCAAACATGCTTCAAACTGTCAAGAAAGGCGCGGTTGTCTGCAACATAGGTCACTTTGATAGTGAAATAAACACTGCGTACATGCGTGAAAACTGGGAATGGGAAGAAGTTAAGCCTCAAGTGCACAAGATATACCGAAACAAGGCCGAAAACGATCATTTGATCCTCTTATCCGAAGGTAGACTTGTAAACCTTGGAAACGCAACTGGTCACCCATCTCGCATCATGGACGGTTCATTTGCAAACCAGGTTCTGGCTCAAATTTACCTTTGGGACAGAAAGTTCGCAGACCTTGCAGAATCAGAAAAGACAGCCGCACTCTACGTAGAAGTACTACCAAAGAAACTGGACGAAGAAGTTGCGCGCGATATGGTTGAAGGCTTTGACGGCGTTATCACTCAAATGACACCACAACAAGCCGACTACATTAGCGTGGCAGTAGAAGGGCCATATAAACCTGAGTCATATAAGTATTAAGTAATAGTGACGAATCGGTAGAAAGGCAGTATTGCCTTTCTACCCAAGCTTATTTAAGAAGAGACATACATACATGAATAGCCAGAAACAATTCAAGCGCCGATTTAGTTTCGAATTTTTCCCTCCTAAAACGGTTGCAGGCATGGAAAAACTTCAGACCGTGCGAGACGAACTGGCACGTCGAAAACCAGATTTTTTCTCTGTAACATACGGCGCTGGAGGTTCAACCCAAGAGCGCACGATAGACACGGTACTGAAACTTCAAGATCAAGGTATTTCTACGGCGCCCCATTTGTCTTGCGTGGGCTCTACCTTAGAAAACATGTCAGCCTTATTAGACCTTTACATAGAGAATGGTGTAAACCGCATTGTTGCATTGCGGGGAGATCTCCCTTCAGGCATGGGCTCGGCTGGAGAACTAAAGTACGCAAATGAACTAGTCGAATTCATTAGAAAGCACAGTGGAAACCATTTTAATATTGAAGTTGCTGCCTACCCTGAATTCCACCCTCAGGCTGCATCAGCAGAAGCAGATCTTGTGAATTTCAAGAAAAAAGTAGACGCTGGCTCAAGTAGCGCGATTACACAATACTTTTACAACGCCGACTCCTACTTTTACTTCATTGAACGCGCAGAGAAGATGGGCATCAACATACCTATCGTGCCTGGAATAATGCCGATTACCAATTACACAAGTTTGGTTCGATTCAGTGATATGTGTGGCGCGGAAATTCCAAGATGGATTAAAAAGCAACTTGAAGCTTATGGCGATGACTTGGATAGCATTAAAAAATTCGGCGAAGAAGTGGTCACCATAATGTGTGAAAGGCTGTTGAAAGAAGGCGCTCCTGGCATCCATTTTTACACACTGAACCAGTCTGAGCCAAGCCTAAAAATTTGGGATAACCTAGGCTTAAGTGATAAAGAAAAAATCACTTTCTAGTACGCCTCATATTTATTTACTTTGAGCGGCAACGACTCTTAAACAAGTTTCTTATTGCCGCTACTTATACCCCCCTTAGCGATACCCTTCCCTCTAACCTGCAAAACATAGCCCCAGACCTCAGATCTACCGAATATCAAAAAGCACAAAATTATTGTCTAATTTTGTGACAAATCATTAAATTTTACTTTCCTGTCGAGATATATTTCATATCTTGGACTAGACTAAATTTATCACCAATCATTAATTTTCAAGCATTTCAGTCGATATCATTAAGTGATACACGAACTATGCCAGACCTTTGTATTAGACGATAAGAATAGAGCAAACAGGACTACCAACACTATGTAATCACACCTGTTGTTACATCACCTTTTGGGGGCGTTATGAGTATTTTTAGTCACTACAAATCCAGGTACGAACTCACTCAACAAGAAGAGTTTTCCCTAGAAGAATATTTAGCTATCTGTAAAGACAACCCAGGCGCATATGCCACTGCTGCAGAAAGACTGTTGCTGGCCATTGGCGAACCTGAATTAGTAGACACCTCTAAAGACTCCCGTTTAAGCAGAATATTTTCAAACAAAATTATCAAACGATACCCCGAATTCAGTGAGTTCTACGGCATGGAGGAATGCGTGGAGCAAATCGTTTCTTTCTTCAAACATGCCGCTCAAGGTTTAGAAGAGAAAAAGCAAATTCTCTACCTCCTAGGCCCAGTCGGTGGAGGAAAATCATCTCTCGCCGAGAAGCTTAAGTCGTTAATGCAAAAAGAGCCGTTCTATGCGATCAAAGACTCACCCGTAAACGAAAGCCCTCTTTCTTTATTCAATGCCGACGAAGATGGCGATATTTTGAAAGAAGAGTTTGGCATAGACAAACGTTATCTAGGTTCAATTATGTCTCCTTGGGCAGTGAAGCGCCTTCATGAGTACGGTGGTGACATTAGTAAGTTTAAGATCGTTAAGTTATGGCCTTCGATTCTGGACCAAACGGCTATTGCAAAAACAGAACCTGGCGATGAAAATAATCAAGACATCTCGGCTCTTGTTGGCAAAATCAATATTCGAATGCTTGAGGACTTTTCTCAAGATGACCCTGATGCCTATAGTTTCAGTGGAGGCCTATGCCTTGCGAACCAAGGTATTCTTGAGTTTGTTGAAATGTTCAAGGCGCCAATAAAAGTACTGCACCCTCTTTTAACAGCAACGCAAGAAGGAAACTACAATTCGACTGAAGGTATGAGCGCCATCCCGTTTGAAGGCGTAATTCTGGCTCACTCAAATGAGTCTGAATGGCAAACATTCAGAAACAACAAGAACAATGAAGCATTCTTGGACCGAATATCGATTGTAAAAGTGCCCTACTGTTTGAAGGTCACTGAAGAAATCAAGATATATGACAAGCTACTTCAAAATAGTTCCCTATCTGATGCGCCCTGTGCGCCTGACACGCTCAACATGCTTGCTCAGTTCTCTGTACTTTCTAGGCTGCACGAACCTGAAAACTCCATCATTTCTTCAAAAATGAAAGTGTATGACGGGCAAAATATTAAAGATACAGACCCGAAAGCGAAGTCAATACAGGAATACAAGGACAACGCTGGCGTCAACGAAGGTATGGATGGCCTATCAACACGATTTGCCTTTAAGATTTTATCTAGGGTGTTCAACTTTGACACCTCTGAAATTGCAGCAAATCCAGTCCACTTACTATACGTACTGGAAAAACAAATTGAGCAAGAACAATTTCCTCAAGAGACCGCCGATCAATATTTACGGTTTATCAAAGAATTCCTAGCACCACACTATGTCGAATTTATCGGAAAAGAAATCCAGACTGCGTATTTGGAATCTTATTCGGAATACGGTCAGAATATTTTCGATCGATACGTCACTTATGCTGACTTTTGGATACAAGATCAAGAATACAGAGATCCCGAAACGGGCGAAATTTTTAACCGCGCAGCAATCAATGAAGAGCTGGAAAAAATAGAAAAACCCGCAGGCATCAGTAACCCCAAAGATTTCAGAAACGAAATTGTCAACTTCATGCTCAGAGCTCGTGCGAATAATAACGGTAAAAATCCGTCTTGGCTAAGCTATGAAAAATTACGTTCAGTGATCGAGAAAAAAATGTTCTCTAATACAGAAGATTTACTTCCGGTTATCTCGTTCAATGCCAAGAGCTCTAACGAAGATCAAAGTAAACATGAACAATTCGTCCAAAGAATGGTCGAAAGAGGATACACAGAAAAGCAAGTGAGGCTGCTGGCAGAGTGGTATTTACGCGTTCGAAAATCTCAATAGATAAGCGACTAGTCGTTGTGTGAGCCTTAGGCTATTTACGCCCTACCCTCACCAGAAGCTACCAGAGCCATGAGGTCAGCATATCTAGACCTCTTAGCGAAGTAATTAGGAGTCACGATGGGCATAAGCCATGTCATAGACCGAAGGCTTAACGGAAAAAATAAAAGCGCTGTCAATAGAGAACGTTTTTTACGCCGTTACCGAGAACACATTAAAAAAGCTGTATCAGATGCTGTTGGCAAGCGAAGCATCACCGATATTGAGCGCGGCGAAAACATTAGTATTCCTGGTAAAGACTTAGATGAGCCCACCTTTCGCCCCGGCCAAGGCGGTATTCGAGAAACAGTTAACCCGGGTAATAGAGATTTTTCAACAGGCGATATGCTACCCAAACCACCGGCCGAAGAAGGTGGTGGAGGTGTAGGAGATGGCCAAGCAGGCAATGCCGGCGAAGGCATGGACGAGTTTGTTTTTCAGATATCTCAAGAAGAGTTTCTTGATTTCATGTTTGAAGACCTTGAACTTCCGAATCTGATCAAGAAGCAGCTAAAAGATACTACCTCCTACAAATACCTTAGAGCCGGCTTCACTAATAAAGGCAACCCTTCAAAGATAAACGTCGTTCGCTCATTGCAAAAAGCATATGGCAGACGCATTGCGCTAACCGGAAAATCCCGAGAGAAAATCAAAGCCCTCGATGCTGAAATTGCAGCGTTGAAGGCGTCAGACAACATTGACCAACAACTGCTAGACGAGCTTACAGAAAAAAGAAAAAGACTAAAGAAAAGAGTCAAAAAGATACCCTGGATTGACGAGTTTGACCTAAAATTCAACCAACATATTCGACACCCTGTTCCTAGTACCAGCGCCGTCATGTTTTGCCTTATGGACGTGTCGGGCTCCATGACTCAAATGCACAAAGATATTGCCAAGCGGTTCTATATCCTGCTGTATTTATTCCTGAAACGAAACTATAAAAAAATTGATGTCGTTTTCATTCGTCATCACACAAGCGCAAAAGAAGTAGACGAACAAGAGTTCTTTTATTCACGAGAAACCGGCGGAACCATTGTTTCAAGTGCACTAAAATTAATGGATGAGATTATAAGGCAACGCTACCCTGCTTCAGACTGGAACATATATGCAGCGCAAGCATCCGATGGCGACAACTGGAACGACGATTCACCTCAGTGTTCAAAGCTGCTCAGAGAGAGTATTTTGCCTAGTGTTCAATATTTTTCCTACATAGAAATAACGCAACTTGATCATCAAATGCTGTGGCACGAATACGAAAAATTATGCACCGAATTTGAAGGCTCATTTTCTATGCAGAATATCCAAACTGAATCTGATATTTACCCCGTCTTTAGAGAGCTTTTTCAAAGGAAATCCGCGTGAAGAAGACAAAGAAAAAAAATACCAGCAAAGAAGAAACAAGCCCTAACTATATCTCAACCGGTTCTGAGTGGTCGTTTGAGCTAATTGAAAAATACGATGAAGAAATTTCTCGAATTGCCAAAAACTTCAAACTCGACACTTACCCTAATCAAATAGAAGTCATTAGTGCAGAGCAGATGCTTGACGCATATTCTTCAGTTGGCATGCCTTTAGGCTACCACCACTGGTCTTTTGGTAAGCAATTTCTTCAAAGTGAGAAAGGTTACAAACGTGGCCAGATGGGCCTAGCGTACGAAATCGTCATAAACTCTAGCCCCTGCATCGCTTATCTCATGGAAGAAAATACCATGATGATGCAAGCCCTGGTTATTGCTCACGCCTCTTATGGCCACAACTCTTTCTTTAAGGGTAATTACTTATTTAGAACATGGACAGATGCTGACGCCATTATCGACTACCTGTTATTTGCAAAAAAATATATCGCCGAGTGCGAACAACGCTATGGTATCGAGGAGGTAGAAGGCTTTCTCGATTCTTGCCATGCCGTTATGAACTATGGTGTTGATCGATATAAACGCCCAGCCCCCATTTCAGCAGCAGAAGAGCACAAACGACAACAAGAAAGAGAGGAGCACCTTCAACAACAAGTTAATGAGCTCTGGCGAACAATCCCAACTAATAGCGACGATGGCGACAACCGGTCCAGGGTAAGATTTCCGGAGGAGCCTCAGGAAAACCTTCTATATTTCTTCGAAAAAAATGCGCCACTATTAGCACCGTGGCAAAGAGAAGTGCTTAGAATTGTTCGTAAAATAGCACAATATTTTTATCCACAAAGACAAACCCAGGTCATGAATGAAGGTTGGGCCAGTTTTTGGCATTACACCATTATGAATCAGATGTATGATGAAAAGCTCGTCGATGAAGGCTTTATGATCGAGTTTTTGAAGTCTCACGCAGGTGTCGTATATCAACCCCCCTTTGACAGCAAATGGTACAGTGGAATTAATCCTTATACCTTAGGTATTTCCATGTTCCAAGACATTCGTCGAATATGTGAGAGCCCCACCGACGAAGACAGGGAGTGGTTCCCTGATATTGCAGGCAAAGACTGGCTAGAAACACTCGACTTTGCAATGCGCAATTTCAAAGATGAAAGCTTTATTCTTCAATATTTATCACCAAAAGTGATCAGAGACCTCAAGCTCTTTGCCATCAAAGATGATGATAAAGAAGAAGAATATGAAATAACCGGCATTCACAATGACAACGGATATCGATACGTCCGCGAGCAGCTGTCAAAGCAATATAATTTAAGTATGAAGGAGCCAGATATTCAGGTCTGGGACGTCAATCTCAGAGGAGACAGATCCCTAACCCTAAGACACATACCAAACAACAGAATTCCGTTGGGCAAGAGTACTGACGAAGTGCTAAAACATATTCACCGTTTATGGGGGTTTAATGTACACCTATATAGCGTCGACAATGGTATCACTGTTGAAGAATACCATTGCCCACCAGAGCAGCACGAAATTGACTTATGACCTTCACATGATAGATATTGCCAGACCTAAATTAGAGTTTTCCGGCAATATCGTTTTCTATACTAAGTGCTCAATCAGACCCCTCATACTAGAAATTGATCTAATTAATATTCAGACTCTCTGACAACCAATGCGCGGTTATCATCTTTCCGCCATACAAGTAATGTACTAAATCCCCAGCGAATATTCCTCGGTCATAGTAGACCCCAGCGCCGCTTTCATACTCGGTATCAGACAAATCACGCTCCGCACCGATAACAGCGCCGTGCAAACTCATCCCTTCTCCATTGTCGTGCTCTGCCATGGTGAAATCTAACAGGTACAAAGCGTCATGCTTCCATTTATTATCTTCATCATAGACTTTCGCCGGAAAACTCGCTTGCCACCGACTACCACCATCTTTACTCAGAAAGCTCAGCGCTTTAGGGTCGTACAATGCGGGAGAATACGCGTATGTTTCTCCAATAATAATTTCGTCTTTTACGACAGGGACAACTGGGTCTGAGACATCAAACAAAGCCATTTTTAGCCCACCTAACCAATCCCCTCTTATTCCAGCAGCACTCCCTCGACCAAAACCAAACACCAGGTTTTCATTAAAGGGGTGTAAATAGGTCGAGAAGCCCGGAAGTTTTAGCTCTCCAGCTATTGAAGGATTCAAGGGGTCACTTAAATCAATCACATAAAATGGGTCAATTGTTCTGAAAGTGACAACGTATGCCCTATCATCATAAAATCGAACTGAGTAAATGGCTTCGCCTGGCTCTCCGATTGGCTCAGGTGAATTGGTATTTGGCAGTGAGGAAATCAAGTTCATATCACCGCTATAGAGTTCCAGTTGATGAAGTTGATGTGTGGTTCCTATAGACGTCACGACTCTAAGAACACCGTCATGTTCACTAAGACGATATTGCTGATTCCAGCCGACCAAGCCAGCTACACCTCCGCTTGCCTTATACTGAGGAACCCCATCGCCAATTCCAATTTGATAAATATTGCTCGTTGGAAGCCGCTCTCTACTCCCGTAGCTTTTGTCTTCTACTAGGAATATATTTTCGGTCGAAGCATAAATCGTATGAATAGGGGCTGCCACACATGTTGCGCGAAACTCCTCCGGGTCCTCTAAATCAATTGTCGTCACGATCGCTAAAGTCGGCTGAGTCGCTTCTTCTGGTTTACCAGGAATGTGACAATCATTTTCGCCAATGAGAGTCTGTTTATTTCCGTTAATCGTAATTTGAGGTAAGAGACGCTCTATTGAGGTTTCATTAATCAGATTTACGTTTTTCTCAATCTGCTTGTCAGTCTCTGGATACGACAAGAAATCATCAATATACGCGGAATATTGACTAACGATAACAAGCGTATTTCCTAATTTTCTGCTGCTGACATATTGACCATCAATAACGATATCGTAGAGTTCAGGTAGCGCGTCTTCAGGGGATGATGTATCTAGGATTTTGACCTGGCTCTGACTGTCGGTCCATAACCAGAAATTTCGCGAGTAGTTATAAGAGTGCTTATCAGACATGATCGCCAGCACGCTTTCGTCTTCGTTGTTATGTAAAAATAGCCCTCGAATCGAACCCAAATTTTGTTCCAACGAAAGCGAATTAACCGGCTCTTTTGTTCCTACGCTGTCATCTAGAGAAAATATATTCAATTTGTTATGAGCGATAATTTCATCTGTTGTATCCACTGTAAGTTCTGCATCTACAGTATTCGCCAAATATACCTGAGCGTATGGAACGTCCTCATAGCTATAAACATATTCACCATCAGTTTTAACATAATCCGACTCATCCACACCGGCCTCTTGCCCGTTGGTTTCTGATACATCACCATCAGAAACAACATCTTCAAAAGCACTTGGGGACTCTATTTCAAATAGACAATCAAAACAGTCTTTATAAACGCTATTATTGGCTTCTAGCCCGTTCTTTAGATATGTTTCCAAAGGGCTATTTGATTCCTTGATACCCGTTCCTGATATGCCACCTTCTCCGCTATTTGAATCGCTACACGCCTGTACAAATAACAAACTCGCCACAAATAAACCACATAAGCTGGCGGTACCGCTCCGATTAAAAAGAGTACTGATCATTTACGCTCTCCTGTTCCTAATTCTGCTGTCTCTGGGTTACGTTCGTCAAAATAATAAACACCGATACCAGCACGATAATGAGCGCTAGTTTTTTGTTGTTGTTCTTGAGTTAAGTCATGCTTGGATAGCCAATCATTGAGAGTATTTAAAAATTTCTCACTTTCTAGACGACTGAATTGCTGAAACTGCTCCAATACTTCTGGAGTTAAATGATGATAGGTAACCGACCGTTGAAGCTTTAAACTTGAAGAATCGGGGTCGATATTGTTATCTAGCGTAGACAGAAGGTCGAACGCAGATTGCCCGAAAATATCAAGCTGTTCATTACTATGAGCTTCGGGAAAATACCCTTTAGTGTTTAACCTAATCTCGCCTTCTCCGACGAGGGTAACGGCGTCAATTCTCAATAACTCTTCAAGGACTGTCGTTGTATGAATGTCACCGCTAGACTTTTGAGCCAATTTATCAAAGCTTGGTACACTGCCGGTAATCGCGATGACTTTGGGCGCACCGTGCTCATCGAGATAATCCGCCTCCTTCAACCACGCATGCACGACTCTTTCTGCTCGATTAGCTGGCTGAGATGAAAATTCGGGGTTATCGTGCTTGAGCTCATTGCGAATTCGAGCGACTTCTTTTCTATGCATCCCAGTCAAAATCGCAATTCTCGATGTGCTTTGACTACGATTGTTTAACGCAAACTCATCTTCCGCGATTTCGATATAGGCAAACTTGGCCCACTCCGCAAAATTCGCGAAACCAATACCTGCGCGAAGCAATATTCGCACTAAAGGCTTTAGCAGCAGCAACACAGCTTTGCTTAGTCGTTCGTTATAACTGCTTTGATTTTCTTCGTTCTTTTTTTCCATACTGGGAATATATTCCCAGTATGGATTTTTTGCAAGCGATATCTCCCGTACCGAGACCCACTTCAGAATTTAAGTGATGTTTATTCAAAAAAAAGCGCACACCCCAAAAGGTACACGCAAAGTTTAGAGGCTTGAATCTACTAATCGTCTAGCTTTCTACGAATGCTCGCTCAATGACGTAGTGGCCTGAATTACCGTGTCGAGCTTCATTAAAACCCATATCATCTAGAATTCGACAGGTATCTTTCAGCATACTCGGGCTACCACAAATCATAAATCGGTCATTCTCAAGATCTAAGTCAGATAATCCGATATCCCTAGCAAGCTTGCCTGTTTCCATCGCATCAGTAATTCGCCCCTGAGTTTCGAAATCATCACGCGTAACCGTTGGATAATAAATAAGCTTTTCTTTAATCATTTCTCCAAAGTACTCGTTATCAGGCAACTCATTTTTTATCAGCTCACGGTAGGCCAACTCAGACGTATAGCGCGTACCGTGTGTCAAAATGACTTTATCAAATTGCTCATAGGTTTCGGGGTCTTTAATAATACTCATGAAAGGCGCTAAACCGGTACCAGTACTAATCAAGTATAGGTTCTTACCTGGCAACAGGTTGTCGAGAATTAGGGTGCCTGTTGGCTTCTTGCTTAGGAGGATTTCATCACCCACTACAATTTTTTGTAGCTTTGACGTCAAAGGACCATCGGGTACTTTTATACTAAAGAACTCCAACTCCTCTTCATAGTTAGCACTGGCAATGCTGTAGGCGCGCATAAGCGGCTTTCCTTCGTGCTCTAGCCCCATCATGATGAAATGGCCGTTCTTAAAACGAAACGCGGGGTCTCGACTGGTTGTGAAGCTAAACAAGGTATCATTCCAATGTTTGACGCTTGTAACCGTTTCTTTCATGAAGCCTGCCATTGTGTACCACCTGTAATTGATCTGGTCAGTTAAGTTGATATGAAGTTTAAAGAGAACTAATATATCTGTAAAACAAGTATTATTAATATAATTAATCGGTTTTATAGATATGAGGTTTTCACTTAAGCAAATTGAAGTTTTCTTGGCGACCGCAAATTGCCAGAACATCACACAGGCAGCTGAACTTCTATCTATGTCTCAGTCCGCTGCGAGTGAGTCTTTAAAGACACTGGAAAAGCAATTTGATATCAAATTATTTGACCGAGTAGGAAAACGACTTCAATTAAACGACTTCGGCAATCAAATTCGAAAGCAGGCTGAGCGATTTATGGATCAGGCGCATTCATTAGAAACATCACTACTGCAACATTCCAACATTGGACAATTGAAAGTCGGCGCGACATTATCGATAGGGAACTATCTAGCGATTCAGATTCTGTCTGAGTTTAAGTCGTTGCACCCTGATGCAAATGCTACGTTGGAGGTCGCAAATACCACTGAGATTAGTAATAAAGTCGAGAACTTTGAGCTAGATATCGGCCTAATCGAAGGTGAAATTTCTCATGCCAACCTAGACGTTATACCCTGGAAGAAAGATGAGTTAGTCGTCTTTTGCGCGCCAGATCATCCTTTAGCAAGTAAACACGAAATTATTGATAAGGACCTAACAGCTGCGAAGTGGATTCTTAGGGAGCCAGGGTCAGGTACCCGACAAGCCTTTGATTTCGCTCTTCATGGTTTATTACCTGAACTAGATATTGAACTGGAATTGCAACACACCGAGGCGATTAAGCGCGCCGTTGAGTCAGGTATGGGGGTCGGATGCCTTTCTCGTATTACCTTAGAAAATGCGTTCAAGACTGGTAGTTTGACTCCATTGGCTATTCCACATCGAAATTTCCAACGACAATTCTACATTATTCTGCACAAAGAGAAGTATCGAAGTGCGGGAATAGAAAGCTGGCTAGAGTTATGCCAAAAGCACTTTTAGTTTTTGAACAATTAGACTAACTCAATAAAAACTGTCTTCACCCGGTGCTCGAGTCTTGAAACGCTTATGAAGCCATAGATACTGCTCAGGGTGTCTACGAATTGCGTTCTCTAAACAGGCATTCCATTCTATTGCGTCCTGGTGTTGATCCTCACCAAAGTTCTCAAGAACGGGAGAAAATACAATCTCATAATGACCGTTAGGGTGACGATACTGCGATGCATGAATAACGGCAGCACCCGACTCTTTCGCTATCCAGCTCGGGGTTGAAATACAACCAGTGTTGATACCAAAAAACGGAACAAACTGATCGCACTTTCGTCCGAAGTCTTGATCTGGGGCGTACCAAACTTCGCCTCCATCCTTCATAAATTGAATCATGTCTCGCAGGTGACGTTTATCAAAACTCTCAATATCGACATTTCGCTGCCGACCACTTTCAATCATCCAGTCAACAACGGGGTTATTATTCGGACGATACATGTAACCTGGCTTTTTTAACTGCGCGGCAATAAACGGAAGTGCGATATCAAAAATCCCAAAGTGCCCACCTATAATTAAGACGCCTCCTCCTCTACTCTGTGCATCCTTGAGGTTTTCAAGCCCAACGACCTTAAGATTTTTCATATAGGGCGTCATGTCACGCCACCAAGATTGAAGAGTCTCGACAAACCCTTCAGAAGTCGAGATGAAACAATCTTCGACAAGCTTAGATTGCTCTTGCTCGCTTAATTCAGGGAAACAGCCCGCAATATTTTTCTTCGTTGTTTTTACGCGACTTTTCATTTTGCTATGCGCAAAACCACCAAGCTTGTTCGCGATCGAATGCTTCCAGAGCAAGGGTAAGCTGGCAATACAAAAGAGAATAAAAACGACAACCCATGTTAGCCATAGAGACGGGTGCCAGAGAGGTCGGTGTTTCTTATTCTTCGCCATATATACTTATACCAAGATTCAAACTGAGATTTTGTCGCCCGATAGTAATCGGATTCAG
>ENA-OSET01001649-OSET01001649.1-sediment-metagenome-genome-assembly--contig:-NODE-1649-length-22957-cov-2.959572_pt1 | contig 22957 bp, 19 predicted proteins | sample MGYA00237882_ERZ534229 | MGnify/ENA primary metagenome ERZ534229 (study PRJEB26408, sample SAMN06266212) | sediment metagenome | isolation source: Hudson Canyon methane seep mesocosm | place... | reverse complement strand
GATTGAAGCCTGTCTTGGTAATCGTGTTCATAATCAATACCCTCGCCGTATGGTTTTTGAATAGCGCGACCACTTGGGGTATAGAATCTGGCAACAGTAAGCCTAAGCGCTCCTGAACCTTCGTTTGAATTAGGAACTTCAAACTCCTCCTGCACGAGTCCTTTCCCGAAAGACCGTCGACCAACAATAATGCCTCTATCATTATCCTGCATAGCCCCAGCGAAAATCTCACTGGCCGAAGCAGAACTTTCATCAATCAGCACCGCAATGGGCCAGTTTCGATACTCTCCATCGTACTTCGACACATAGTCGCGACGAGGCGAGGCCTTACCCTCGGTGTAAACAATTCCGAGCCCCTGATCTAAAAACCTGTCGATCATATCAGTTGCCGCACTCATATATCCGCCGCCGTTAGCTCTAAGATCGACAATCACAGAGGTGGCTCCATCTCGATCTAAGTCGTGCATAGCCTCGGCGAACTCAGCGGCCGTTGTCGCTGAGAATCGAATGACTTTTATGTACCCAACATTTTCTTCGATAATAAACGAGGCAACTACACTGTGAATGGGGATTCTATCTCTTACAATTGCGACATCGTATTCCTCATTAGTGCTGCTGTGTAAAAGACATAAATCAACTTTCGTTCCTCGAGCTCCCTTTAAAAGCTCCATTACCCTTTTGTTCGTGAGGTCCGCTCCTGAAATCTCCTCATCCCCAACTTTCACAATTCTATCTCCTGACCTTATTCCAGCGCTTTCAGAGGGACCCCCAGCTATCGCATTGACAACAATTAAAGTGTCATTCTGAATAATAAACTCCACTCCTATGCCTTCGAAATTCCCCTCCATTGGTGCTGACATTTCCTCCAACTCTGCTCGAGAGAAATAATATGTATGAGGATCGAGTTCATCTACAATTGCCTCTACAGCAACATCTACAAGGGCTTCACGATTTATGGAGTCAACATATAGAACTTCAATTTGGTCTAAAATGTGGGAAATACGAGACCCTACGCGCGAATTACTACTCAATGAGCCATCCTCACACCCCTTTCCTAACATTAAGCCAAGCGCAAGGGTGATTGCAATAACTAGAGGTTGTTTACTCTGTGACATCAAGTAGTTCAGTTTTTATTAATGACTTGTCCAGGAAATCAATTCCACTAGTGTCTTTGTAAGCTTTCTTATAAACGACTCTAGAAATGCCCGATTGTAAGATGAGTTTTGCGCAATCGCGGCAAGGTGAAAGTGTGATATATAGGGTGGCTCCTTCAGCAGAGTTGATACTTCGAGCTAATTTTGTGATGGCATTTGTCTCTGCGTGGAGAACATACCAATGAGTCTTTCCTTCAGCATTTTCACATTCATTCGGGAACCCGCTTGGTGAACCATTATATCCGTCTGATATAATCATCCTGTCTTTGACAATAAGAGCACCAACGTTTTTACGAGTGCAATGCGAAAGTTTAGCCCACTCTTCAGCCATTCTCATATAGGCATTGTCATAACGCCTTTGCTTTTTAATAGCTTCATTCATTAATGCGCAAGATAATCTACGTAGCTTCGTTTTATGCGGATATATACAAGAACAGGTGATGACGGGACAACAGGACTTTTTAGTGGTCCCCGTGTATCTAAAGACAACCTTAGAATAGAGGCTTACGGAACTGTCGATGAGCTTAATTCCTTTATTGGAAAACTAATTGAGCACAAAGCAATGCTTGAACACCGCGAGTTTTTTAGAGAAATTCAGGCTGAACTATTCACCCTAGGTTCTCACCTGGCGACAAAAGATTCAAAAATGCTAGAAAAGCTTCCAAAATTATCCAAACATGCAATAAAAAAGTTTGAAGATTGGATGGACGCTGCAGATGAAAAAGTTCCCTCATTAAAAAATTTCTTACTTCCAGGAGGTCATCCAGCAGTTGCAGATGCACACATAGCAAGAGCCGTTTGTCGTAGGGCGGAACGCAGGTGTGTGGGATTATCCAGAGAGGAAGAAGTCAATCCAGAGGTTATTAAATATCTAAATAGACTGTCAGATTTACTCTTCACAACCGCCAGATTATTATCATATTTAACAGAAACTGAAGAAATTGCATGGAAAACTTGCCACTTATAGAGATTCGGTTACTTTTGCCCGCTGTAAGTCTTGTGTAAACAAGGCACAAATAGAAAGGAATGTATTGGACTCTCGAATTAGCCTCTTACTTAGAGGATGCACCATGGCCCGCTTCAAAAGACGAGCTAATTGACTTCGCTATGCGTACAGGAGCGCCGCTTGAAGTGGTAGAAAACCTTCAGGGGCTTCAAGATGATGGAGAAAACTATGATACTATTGAAGATATTTGGCCTGACTACCCTTCGAAAGAGGACTTCTTCTTCAACGAAGACGAATACTAACTAAGCGAGAAGCCGCCTTACTGTAGATGGGCTTTTCTGTTCCATCAAGACTTCCCTTTTTGCTGTCAATTTTTCTACTAACTCCTCTGAGCCATATCTCACCGTTAGTAACTCTAGCCCTCTAGTAGCTTTAGACCAAACCTCTTCCCCCAGCTTCTCAATCAACTGTACCTCCTTGTCTTTGTTCGAATCAAAGATGATATCAAACTTTACAGCTGAATTCTGCATCATCCTTACATGAATGCCGGCATCATCTAAAGCGCTAAAGACTGAAGTAAGGTGATCTTCACCTACAAATGATTGATCGGAAGGACCTATTGATAACCGAGTGACATTGGGTCTATAGATATACATAGGAAATGAAGGAATCTGTCCAGGAAACCGAGCAATCCTTGTTTGCTTAGCATTTAAGTCCATAAAACTCCTCACGATTAAAGGGATACCTAAATTTTGAAGAGGCTTAACCGTCCTGGGGTGAATCACACTTGCTCCGTAATAACTAAGCTCAATAGCTTCAGAGTAATCAAGTTCTTCAACAGTCTGAGTTCCTTCAAAAATTCGCGGGTCTGCGTTCAACATTCCAGGGACATCCTTCCAAATCACTACCTCCTCAGCCCCAACAGCACAAGCGAGCAAGGCGGCAGAATAGTCTGAACCTTCCCTACCGAGTGTCGTGGTTCTTCCACTGGGACTTTTCCCTATAAAACCCTGAGTTACTACTATTCTCCGAGACGACTCAGAAAGCAGACCTCTAAGGTTAAGTCCCATTTCATCTAATCTACTCTCATCAACTCTAGCGCTATTGTGCCTTTCATCTGTTTCGATAATTCCCCTTACATCTCTCCACTCAACATCCCAACTATTAGAATATAAATAAGCATATAAAATCTTTGTGCTTGCGTCTTCTCCCGATGCTACTAATTCGTCATAAGCTGCATCTAAATCGTCAAGAACATTAGATTTTTTTAGTGCTGTAATAAATAACTCGTGCAGATCTAACTCTATTGATAGAGAATCTATGACCTTCTGATGTGCTACAACTATTTCGTTTAATTCTTCCAAGGCTTTATCATAACCATCAGATACCAAAGTAGAAAAAACTTGTTCAAGTTTATTAGTAGTTTTGCCCATAGCAGAAACTACAACTACTGCTGGATAAACCAAACAGTTTTGCAAAATAGATTCCACATTTCTTACAGCATCTGCATCTTTTACAGATGCTCCACCAAATTTATGGACTGTTAGATTTTGTACTCGAAATTGCACGCCACTAAGTTACTACATTGCAATATGGATTCATTACCATTGCCTATCACAGATATCACTCTAATTGTCATTCTAATTTGGGGTGCATTTACCGGCTTTAAAAAAGGGCTGGTTCTTACACTCGCTTCTTTTGTAGCAATCATAGCCGGGGCATTGGCCGCCTATTATGGTGCCGATGCAATTGCATATGAAATAAGTTTAAACGTAGCTTGGTCCGAGAAACAAATCGCTGTGGCTTCTTTTGCAATTGTATTCCTAGTCGTAGTTTTAACGGTACACATTCTTGCAAGAGTACTTGAACAAACTCTCAAACTAGTTGCATTAGGTCTTGCAAATAAAATTGCCGGAGCTGTTTTCGGTATTGCAAAAAACGCACTAATTCTGACATTTATAATATTTGGAATTAAGGGGTTTGGAAAAGGATTGCTTCCGGAAAATGCAACAGATGAATGTGTCATTTACCCCGTTGTAGAGTCTATCGCTCCTCTTGTTTTACCCTACTGGGAGGACTTTTATGAGACTACCGATCTTGAAAGACTCGAAGAAAAAGTCAAGGAAAATATTGAAAAGACAAAAGATAAAATAGAGGATGTAAAGAACCATAAAAAAGCCAACTAATAGAACGAAAACTAAACTGCTCCAAAGGCTTTAAATAGATCTTTCACCCTGGTTTTTAATTCGGCTTGTGCCTTTGAGTAATCATCCCCAGCCTGTATATTTCCTTTCACACTAACGTAAAATTTAATCTTTGGCTCTGTGCCTGAGGGCCTTACCGTTACTATAGAACCGTTTTCAGTTACAAACTGTAGAACATTAGATTTAGGAAGGTTGTATTTCGTCCCGTCAGGACTTGCAAAATCATAAAACTCAACAACTTTATTTCCAGCTAAGCTTTCGGGGGGATTCGTTCTAAATGAAGTGATCATATCTGCAATCTCTTTCGATCCGTTCCTTCCGCTTTTCACGATTGAAATAAGACCTTCTTGGTAAAGCCCAAACTTTCTGTGAATCTCCTCCAATCTTTCGAGCATCGTCGTGTCCTGCTCTTTTAGTGTGTGAGCAAGCTCCGATATGACACAACATGCTGACACCGCATCTTTGTCTCGTGCGGTGTTTTTTATTAGATAACCATAGCTTTCTTCAGCTCCTACAACGAAGTCCCTGCTTCCCTTCTCTTGAGCTATTGCAGCTGCTATATGTTTAAATCCGGTAAGAGTTGTCCTAACTCCCAAACCATAGCCTTTTCCAATCTCTCCTAGAAGTGGAGAAGTAACGATAGTTGACGCTACAAATTCCGAAGAGCCAAATGGGGTGCCGTTGTCTCTACCACAGCTAAGGACATAGTCGAAAATAAGGGCTCCTGTTTCATTTCCGTTTAGAAGTTGAAACCCACCTTCCCCATTGGGGACAGCTACTCCTACTCTATCTGCATCTGGGTCAGTGCCCATTACAAGCGAAGCGCTAACCTGCTCACCTAAAAGGATTGCTTCTGCTAATGCTTGGCCTTCCTCAGGGTTGGGGCTGGAAACTGTAGGGAAATTTCCGTTTGGCTCTTTTTGAGACATGACTTCATGGACGTTAGAAAAACCAAACGCCTTTAATGCAGGCGGAACACTTACCGATCCTGTTCCATGTAGACCCGTAAAAACCAAGCATAAGTCTGAGCCCTTGTCTTCAAGAGATCTAGAACTCCTTAATTCCAGAACAGCATCCATATAACCCTCGTCCATTTCAGGTCCTAGAATTGTAATTAGATCCTCTGAATCTAAAGGACCAGAAGAACTATTAACCTCCAACAGAGATTTTACTTTTCTCACTTCTGAAATAATGCCTGAGTCGTGGGGAGCCACTATTTGGCCTCCATCATCCCAATAAACCTTATATCCATTGTATTTTGGAGGGTTATGAGATGCCGTTATGACAATTCCGGCAACACATCCTAAAGCGCGAACCGTATAAGACAGTTGAGGAGTGGGTCTGAGGGCGGGGTACAGCAAAGCTTGAATACCATTTCCAGCTAAAACCCGTGCCGTTACTTCAGCAAATTCTGTACTTTGATTGCGGCAATCGTATGCAATAGCAACTTTCAGCTGCTCACCACTCTCGCCTTTCACGCCTTTGATGTAATTCACTAACCCCTGAGTCGCACTGGCAATTATAGCTTCATTTATCCTGTTCGTCCCAGGCCCACATATACCCCTCATTCCCCCAGTTCCGAATTCTATATCCGTGTGAAATGCCTCCATAAGCATATCCTCCTCCTCATTTCTCAACCATCCCTTAACAATTTCTCTGGTTTTTAAATCGTATGGCTCTTTAGTCCAAACCTGCGCCCTCTCTTTAACTCTTAAATACTCACTGTTTATACACATTTCTAATGCTATTTCCCAAGTTTTTTTAGTCAAGTTCAACAACTCCATCAGTGGCGCTCCGTCGAGATGAGAATTGGCAGGGCGCATAGCTTTAGTTGGGTATTCCGCTGAGGTAATGCCCTCAACATCGACATCCATTTTAAGCTGTACAAATATCTCACGGGCAAAAGAAGCCCAACTAGTAACACCTTCATCACTAAAATGAAAAATACCATTTGGCACTTTTTCACCGCTGATGAGTAATGATCTAATTGCCTCAGACAAAGACCCTACATAGGTTGGGGTACCTATTTGGTCGCAAACAACTCTTATACTGTTTCTTTCAGAGCCTAACCTAGTCATTGTGGTAAAAAAATTAGATCCCTTGTTGTCATAAAGCCAGCTAGTCCTCAAAATATGATATCGACCACTTTCAGACATCGCCTCCTCAACTGCACGCTCCCCAGCTTCTTTAGATTTACCATAGACTCCGATAGGATTCACTTCATCATTCGCCCTATAAGGCCTCTCTTTAGTTCCTCCATTCTCTCCATTAAAAACGTAATCAGTGCTAATGTGAATAAGAGCTACACTTCTATCGTTACAAGCTTTTGCAATAAACGAGGGGGCTTCAGCGTTTACTTCCCATGCCAATTGCTTTTCCGTTTCCGCTCTATCTACGTCAGTATAAGCTGCAGTATTTACTACAGCAAAAGGCTTTTCTTTCTCTAGGATATTTTCTAATTGAGAACGGTTTTTGATATCCAGTTGTTCTCTAGAATATCCCACCCAAGAAATATCATTGTCAGTAGCATATCTACGTAATAGGAAACTCCCTAATTGTCCTCCGGCCCCTAATAACAATACTTTTTTCACGTTACTAAACTACAACAAACACTACCTTCGCTTTAATTCATCTATGAAAAAGCTTTTCTTTATCAATTTCTGCTTGCTTGCTTTGACTTGCAAGGCTGATATTGTAACTGATTCTCTATTTAAAAACCCCACAGTTATTAATCCCTTTTTGAAAGATAAGGATAACAGTGTCGAATTAAAACGAGTTACTAGAGTCTTAACTATTGCTACTTTCAGCAGCGAAATTGGTTGGGCTTCTTTTATGGAAGATCCTCATAAAGGCTTCGAAATAAATTACACTAAGCAGAAGATGAGCCGGATATTGTCTAAAGGAATAAGTGTTGGCTTGCAACCTATTTCAACTTTAGAACAAAACGTGACTTTGCTAGACACCCTTGGGGTTCTAAAGGTTAGAGACCAAATCGTTCATGGTCATATCACTCTTCGTTTTTCCCCATTAAAATTTAAAATCATACAACCATATATAGACTTGATTGTAGGAGCCCAGGGATCATTATTAACTTCTAAGTTCACTGATTTACTCCAAGAAAACGAAAGGTCAAGAGAAAATATTTATTTCGCAAGAACCTGGTCGTACGGATATTCTGCTGGAGTAAGGATAAAAGTTGTGTCTCACTTTTTTCTAGACCTTAGATATGCTAAAGTCTCATATGGTAATTTAGAAAGCATTGCTGATGTTAAGATCGAGGATAACGGAGTAGTTACATATACAACAGGCGATTGGGAAGCACCACGTGGTTATTTACGGGCAGGGGTTTCGTTTTCTTATTAAATTTTATTCGATTAGTTAGACCTCATGGCTTCAACAGGTGGCATCCTTGCTGCAGATAATGCTGGAGCAATTCCCGCAAGTAATCCTGACACTATCGCTATAGTCATTGCAATTGCAACACGATCCACTGAAATTGATAGGTTGATTCCTAAATCTGACATGTTGACAACAAACATGAGTAATTCTATTGCTAATAGCGCTAATGCTGCTCCAAAAATGCAAAGTACAATAGACTCGAAAAGGAATTGAATTAAAATAAACGAAGACTTCGCTCCAAGCGCTTTTTGAACGCCTATGATTCTTGTCCTTTCTCTCACAGAAACAAACATGATGTTTGCAATGCTGAAGCACCCTACTAAAATCGCGAAGATTGCAATAAACCAACCCCCCATCTCAACTTGAGAAAATATTGAAGATATAATTCCGGTAAGCATTTCTATTTGGTTGATAGAAAAGTCATCAACATCTGAAGGACGAACCCTTCTAACACTTCTAAATTGCTGTATTATTTCGTCTTTTAAAATAGCCAAATCAACTCCGTCCTTAGCCTTCACCATAATGGTATTACCATCGTTATTCCTAGTGTCGAAAATTCTCGGTGCAAATGTGGCGGGAACCACTACGAATTCATCGAAACCGTTTGAAACCATAGAGGCGCCTTGCTGAGTAAATGTGCCGATGACTTCTAATTTTTGGCCTGCAATCTTAAACTTCTTGCCTAGAGCATCTTCCGTCCCGAATAGATTCATAGCCACATCATAACCAATGATCGCCATCCCTCTGCCAGATGCACTTTCCGAGTCATTGAAAAACCTGCCTTTAGCAATATCTATGCTTACAACATTAGGATAAGTGTGCGAAACCGCGGCAACTGCGACATTTGGAAATGAGTTATCGCCCGATTCTAAATCGAACATCGCCTTCATCTGAAACGACACCTCTGAAGCTTGGGTAAGACGTGAGGCCAATTCGTTGGAATCCTTTAAGGATGGCTCACGTCTTTGGATGTATTTCCACCAAGGATAATCGTCGTCCATGCTCCATGGCCATTTACTAACAAATAGAACATCATCGTCTAGCATGCTGAATGATTCCATGAGATCATCTTCCATTGAATCGACGACTGCAAATATGGCGCTAATCACGAAAATGCCTACCATAACTCCTAAAAGTGATAAGAAAGTGCGAAGTTTATTCATCACAATTGCACTCCAAGCGAAGTTTAAACTTTCCTTAAATAAACGCAACCACATCATGACCTCAAAGCTACACCTTGAGTTAACTTCACGGTCTTAAATCAGAGAAAAATTTCCATGTCGAAGTATAGAAAAATAAGTTCAGCATTAATCTCTGTTTTTAACAAAGATGGACTCGCTCCCATTGTTGAAGAATTAAAGCGCTTAGGTGTTACTATTTACTCAACCGGTGGAACCCAAAAGCACATAGAAAAACTAGGGGTAGATGTTGTTCCTGTTGAAACTCTTACGGACTATCCTTCTATTTTAGGTGGCCGTGTAAAGACACTTCATCCTAAAGTTTTTGGTGGAATTCTCGCGCGTAGAGATCTTGAAGAAGACCAGACACAGATGGCTGAATACGACATCCCGTATATCGATCTAGTCATTGTAGACTTATACCCATTCGAAGAAACTGTTGCAAGCGGTGCAGAAGCAGAGGCTATTATAGAGAAGATTGATATCGGAGGAATCGCACTTATTAGAGGAGCTGCAAAAAATCACAAAGACGTAGTAATCGTACCGAGCATGGATGACTACAACACGTTACTTGAAATGCTGCGTGCTAACGATGGTGAAACATCTCTTGAGGAGCGCCGCTCTTTAGCAGCTCGTGCCTTTCGCACAAGCTCACATTACGACACAATGATTGAGCAATACATGCTAAGTACAACTGTGAATCCTCTGCTTATCGACACTCTAAACCTCAGTGTACCAGAAGTCAAATCCTTGAGGTATGGTGAAAACCCACACCAAGCAGGACGCTTCTTTGGTGGACTTGAAGAAATTTTAAAGCAACTTCACGGCAAGGAACTTTCTTATAACAATCTTCTCGACGTTGATGCCGCTGTAAGCTTAATGGAGGAGTTTAAAAACGACAATCCTACGTTTGCTATCATGAAACACAACAATGCTTGTGGTATTGCAACTCGTGACAATCTAGCCGAAGCTTACTCACGAGCTTTAGAAGGAGACCCGGTAAGTGCGTTTGGCGGTGTCCTAATTGCCAATCGTACAATCGATATAGCTACTGCAGAAAAGATCCATACCCTCTTCTGCGAGGTAGTAATCGCTCCTGATTTCGATGATGATGCTTTAGAAATGCTGAAAGGCAAGAAAAACCGCATTCTTTTAGAACGCCAAGACATCTCACTTCCTAATTCAACTGTTAGAACTGCCTTAAATGGTTTCCTGGTTCAGGAACGTGACAATACTATTGAAACTGCTGCAGACCTAACTTGCGTAACTAACGCCACTTCTGATAAAAGTGCTATAGCTGACATGATCTTCGCAATGAAACTAGCAAAGCATACTAAATCAAACACAATCGTTTTTGCTAGAGATGGGCAGCTTCTCGCTTCAGGGACAGGCCAAACCTCACGTGTTGACGCCCTCAAGCAAGCAGTTGAAAAAGCATCTGGCTTAGGTCTATCGCTCGAGGGTTCTTCAATGGCTTCCGATGCATTCTTCCCATTCGCCGACTGCGTAACTCTTGCTGCTGAGGCGGGAATCAAGCACGTAATTCAGCCCGGTGGATCCATTAATGATCACAAGAGTATTGATGCTTGTAATGAGCTGGGGCTTGCGATGCACACAACGGGTGTTAGGCATTTCCGCCACTAAAAAGCACCACTACTTGAAAGCGTACTGTTTTCAACACCTAATTAACATCCAAACTCAACCTTATTAACCTTAAACAAAACTTATTCACTAAGTGGAATTTAGGTGTACTAATAAGTGGAATTGCAGTAGTGAAATTGTAGATTTGGGTATGGGCTTGTTTAACTATTTCGTACAGGATATCGCCATTGATTTGGGGACAGCTAACACTATTATCTACTATCAAGACAAGGTCGTAGTAGACCAACCTTCTATTGTTGCTAAAGACATAAAATCAGGCCGCGTTGTAGCTATCGGTCGTCGTGCTCAACAAATGCACGGTAAAACTCACAAAAACATAGAAACAATACGTCCATTAAGAGACGGGGTTATCGCCGATTTTGAATCAGCAGAGCAGATGATCAAGGGGATGATCAAAATGATTAACGAGAATAATAAATCTTGGTTTACGCCTTCTCATAGAATGGTTATTTGCATTCCTTCTGGTATTACTGATGTAGAAAAGCGTGCCGTTAAGGATTCAGCTGAGCACGCTGGAGGAAAAGAGGTATACCTCATTCACGAGCCGATGGCTGCTGCTATCGGAATCGGAATTGATGTTGAAGAACCTATGGGCAATATGATTGTAGATATAGGTGGTGGAACTTCTGAGATCGCCGTTATAGCTCTTGGTGGAATTGTCACAGATACTAATATTAGAATCGCTGGTGATGAATTCACTCGTGACATTCAAGATTATATGCGTCGTCAGCATAACATTCTAATCGGGGAAAGAACAGCTGAGCAGGTTAAAATTCAAGTGGGTTCTGCAATATCTCTGTTAGAAGATGGCCCTGATGACTATCCCGTTCTTGGTCGCGATTTATTGAGTGGTCATCCCAAAGAGGTAGTTGTAACATATGCTGAAATTGCAGGTGCAATAGATAAGAGTATTAGTAAAATCGAAGAAGCTATTCACGCATCTTTAAACCAAACTCCGCCTGAGCTCTCAGCCGACATCTTTAAAACTGGGATTTACTTAGCTGGTGGAGGTGCTCTACTACGAGGATTAGATAAACGAATTTCTCTGAGAACTAAACTCCCCGTACACATATCAGAAGACCCACTTCATGCTGTAGCAAAAGGAACTGCAATAGCTCTGAAAAACATAGACAGGTTTCCATTCCTTATGCGATCTTAACTCATTAGAAAGTAAAGAAAGAGAGAAAGAAAGGAAAGCAATGAATCTAAAGTGCGCACGTTAATACAGCTTATTATTCGCAATCACCGTTTGGTGTTATTTGTGCTACTTGAAATTATCGCTTTAAGTTGGGTTGCTTCTACTCATTCTCATCCTCGAGGAACTTTAGCGAAAATCGGCATGGAAATGTCTACAAGCTGGACTGATGCCGTGGGAAGATTAATCGATTATAAGGACTTTAAAAAAAACAACTCAAGTTTATTAATTGAAAACGCTCGATTAAGGACAGAAAATATGAGCTACAGGAGTCTATCTATGTCAAGCAGGCTATTTAATTCCGGGAATTCCTGGGAAAGTACCCCTGCAGAGATTATCCGATACTCGACATCTTTTAAAAACAACGTCTTAGTCGCTAATAAAGGTTCATTAGCTGGTTTACAACCTGGAATGGGTATGTTAGAAAATGGTGTTGTGGCAGGGCTTATCACAGAGGTCTCTGTAAATCACTCTTTGGTTCTTCCTATTATTCACCTTTCTACCAATTGGAGTGTTAGACTTGGTTATGATGGCGCTGTTGGTATTTTAAACTGGTCTGGAGAGAGTGTCGAGTATGCTACTCTAACAGATATTCCTCTTTCAGAACACATTCTACCTGGTGACTCAGTCATCACCTCCGGATTCCAAGGCACTTTCCCAAGCGGAATACTGGTAGGTAAAGTTGAAGAGTTAATTGTAACTCAAGCCGATGAGTTTCAATCTGTGACAATAAAACTCTCCGCCAACTATAAGAGAATTCACTATGTAGAATTTTTGAGTAAAGGGGGCGCTAGTGAAATAGATTCGTTACTATCCAAGTCATCACTATGAATTCCTTGATTCGATCAATAGGAATTTTGATGCTCACTTGTTTGCTTCAAGTGTTGATTTTTAGATATGCAATTTTCGCTGGAGGATGGGTTATTATTTGTTTCCATATTTATGGATTAATTATGCTGCCTTTCGAGCTTTCTAAAACAAGCTATATCATTATAGGAGCTGTTGTAGGTGCCCTCATGGATGTGGTGTTACTAACCGGAGGACTTCATATGGCTGCTGGGGTTTTCACCTGCTTTATGATGCCTTGGTTGACTACTTTTATTGCTCCCAGAGAGGGGTTTACTCGAGAGCACTCGATAAGCGCTCTTAACGATGGCTGGGGAAGATTTTTAGTTCTAAGTTCTCTTATATCCTTCACTTATATGTTCAGCTTATTTGCTATCGAAGGGTGGAAATTGTCTTTACTACCAAACGCAATAGGAAAGGGAATTGCTTCAACTATACTGAGTGTGATCCTATTCGCTATAGTTCAAGGATTGTTTGGGCCTAAACCTAAGAGTAATTCTAATAAAACTAGCACCTACCACTGGTAATGTCTAATCATCATCTGAAAAATAGAAGTTTGGTTTTCGGAGGTGTTATTATTGTCATTTCCACTATTTTTATTTCTCGATTAGCTCACATTCAACTTGTTAGTTCAGACTGGTCTAACTATGCTGCGCGTTTAACTGAAGAGCGTGAGACTCTTGACCCTATGAGGGGTCAGTTCTTAGATAGGAATGGAAAACTCTTAGTAGCAAATATCGCGAGTTATGATATACTTTTTACTCCCAGAAAATCTAAGAATCTTGACACTTTTAAACTTGCTAACTTATTAGAATTAGAACTTACTGAACTCGTAAAAAGGCTTGATAAAGCAGCTGCGTATTCTCGTTATGTTCCTTCTGTTATTGAAAAGCAGCTATCAGCAATAGAGTTTGCGCGAATATCTAAGCAGATTATGGAGTACCCTGAAATTAAGTATAAGACTCAGTCTATTAGGTCTAACCTTGCTGGTGTAGCTGGCCATTTGATTGGAGAATATAGGGAGGTTGATAGGGATGATATACAAAACGATAAATTTTATCACCTTGGCGATTACAAGGGTAAATCCGGTTTAGAAGCGAAGTATGAAAAGCCCTTGAGAGGCGAACCTGGAGCAAGATATCATATCGTAGATGTCAGGAATAATGTTCGAAACACATTATACGAACTGGACACTATGCCTAACCCAGGCAAGGACATAACCTTAACTATTGATGTTGCATTGCAAGCGTACGCAGAAAAATTATTAAATGGCAAAAGGGGCAGCGTTGTAGCGATAGAACCTGAGACCGGAGAAGTTCTTGCCCTTGTGTCTTCTCCATTTTACGATGCGAATAGTTTAACAGGAAAAAGACGTGGGCTAGTATATGATAGCCTCAGAAAACACAACTGGAAACCTCTGTACAATAGAGCTTTAAGAGGGACTTACCGTCCTGGTTCAATTTTCAAAATGGTTCAAGGTTTAGTGGCTTTAGATGAAGGAGTAATATCTACAAAAACCATTATAAATTGTGATCGATCGATAATCGGATGTCACGGTCCACACTCAGCTGATGATTTCACTCAGGCTATTACTCACTCTTGCAATCCTTATTTCTATGAAGTAATGAGAAGAGTAGTGCAAAGAGGTCGAGATGAAAACCCTTTAGTTGATGCATCAATGGGATTAGAAATCTGGAATAAGAGGATAAAAGAGTTTGGGTTTGGAACTAAACTTGGAGGACATATCCCCGGCACAAGAGCAGGAGCAATCCCTAATCCCTCTTATTATGATAATATTTATGGGAAAAATCATTGGGGGTTTCGGACTATATATTCAATAGCTATTGGAGAGGGGGAGCTGCTTACAACGCCTTTGCAAATGGCTAACCTCGCAGCTATTATTGCTAATCGCGGGCACTTTATAGAACCTCATCCCATAAGAGATATTGGAGGTAGGGGTAAGCCTTGGGGATTAGATTCTATGCATGAAATGAGTGTTGACGTGAAATACTTTGAATCAGTTATTGACGCTATGCAAAATGTGATAGAAGATGAGCACGGAACAGCTTCAAGGGCAAAAGTGGAGGGCATTACAATTTGTGGGAAAACTGGAACAGTGCAGAATGGTGATTTTGAGGATCACAGTGTCTTTATGGCTTTTGCTCCGAGGGAAAACCCTCAAATTGCGCTTAGTGTATATGTTGAGTATGCTGGAGCAGGTGGATCTTGGGCCGCTCCGATTGCAGGGTTGCTTATTGAAAAATATTTAACCGATTCTGTAAAATACACGGCCAGAGAAAATAGAATAATAGAATTCCAACCATGAGGCGACGAGAATCATCTATAAGACGCAACATTGATTGGATAACCGTATCTCTTGTGGTAGTGCTTATGTTCTTTGGGTGGATAAATATCCTAAGTGCAACTTCGAACATTGAGCTTCTCGATTGGTTAGATTGGAGCGGAAAGGGAGGGAAGCAACTTATGTGGATCACAATATGTTTCGTGTTGGGATTTTTAATAATAAATATTGAGAGTGAGTTCTTTATTCGAACATCTATCATCCAATATATCCTCACCCTTTTATTACTAATCGCAGTATTAACTATAGGAAAGAAAATTGGGGGAGCTCGGTCTTGGTTCGACTTGGGAGGATTCAGTTTGCAACCCAGTGAATTTGCTAAACCGACAACTGCTTTGATACTCGCTTGGTATCTTTCTAGAGACGCCACTAAATGGCTAAGTATAAAAGTCCGCCTCGTTTCATTATTACTAATTGGTATACCAGCTGGACTTATTCTGCTACAACCAGATGCTGGAACTGTACTCGTTTTTGCTGGGTTTATCTTCGTTCTTTATCGAGAAGGTTTGAGTGGGAATGTCTTAATTATAGGATTTACAGGTCTGTTACTTTCAGTTGCAACTATTCTTATTGGTGTCACCTCATTCCACTATCCTTATTTCGGTGTTGGTTCAGGAATAGGTCTGTTTTGGATTATATGGTTAGTCGTAGGGGCGTTAGTCATTTACTTATTAAAGGAGCTATCAATGCCTAGAAGAAGGAAGAAGGTCGCTGTTTGGAGTATAATCAGTTTATTTGCTGGCCTTATTATGTCTGTCGGTCTTCATACCGGAATGGAAAAGATGCTTAAGCCACACCAGAAGGAGCGCATACATGTTCTTTTCGGAATAGATGTGAACAATCCCGATGCGGATTATAATATACGTCATGCTAAAGCAGCTATAGGAAGTGGAGGGCTTACAGGTAAGGGCTGGATGCATGGACCTATGACTGCTTATAGTTTCGTTCCGGAGCAAGAAACAGACTTCATCTTCTGTACCGTTGGGGAAGAATGGGGCTTTCTAGGAAGTGCCTTTGTAATTTTTTTATTTACTTTTTTAATACTTAGAATCTTAATCATTGCAGAACGCCAACGGTCCAAGTTTACTCGCATATACGCATATGGAGTAGCTAGTATTCTGTTTATGCACCTTTTAGTAAATGTTGGGATGGTGCTTGGATTAGCTCCTGTAATAGGAATACCACTTCCGTTTTTCAGCTATGGGGGCTCATCACTTATAGGCTTTACTTTTCTAATCACAGTTTTAATTAGACTAGATGGGGAGAGATTAAGCGTTCTGAGGTAATCGATTAGTGGGTTGTATTTTATGTTTTATCGACATTTTATGGCAATTCGTTTGGGTTTTCGGATTTTTTTAATCATATTTGATACAATGCTATTCACACTAAATACATGTTGTTGTTGTTGTCCACTGAAAGGAGGCAGCCTAATATGAATACGTGATAGATATAAAATAGAATCGTAATCTTTTAAAGCCTCTGATAATATCAGGGGCTTTTTTTATGCAAAATAATATGACAGTTCCAACAATTAATCCCAGATTAAAAGCCCTTGAGGAATTAAGGTGGCATGTCGGCAATAGCCCTATGCATAAATTGGTAAACCTATCTCCAAAACCAGGGGTAGAAATTCACGTAAAGCTTGAGTGGCAACAGTTCGGTGGAAGTGTAAAGGCAAGACCTGCTTTTAATATCATATATGACGCTGTCGTTTCTGGAGCTTTACAAGGAAGACGCCTCCTGGACGCAACTTCTGGAAATACAGGAATAGCATACGCTATTTTTTCGGCCGCAGCAGGAATCCCAGTGACTCTTTTTCTACCAGAGAATGCATCAAAGGAGAGGAAGCATATACTTAGAGCTCTTGGAGTGGATCTCAGATTGACCAGTCCATTAGAAGGGACCGATGGAGCTCAGTCAGAAGCACGTAAACTAGTTATGAAATGTCCTGAAAAATTTTGCTACGTAGACCAATATGGTAATGAGGCCAATTGGAAAGCTCATTACTATGGAACGGGACTTGAGGTTTGGCATGAAACTGCTGGAAGAATAACACACTTCATAACTGGACTTGGCACCACAGGGACATTTATGGGAACGGGCCGCAGACTTAAGGAATTAAATCCCGATGTGAGGCTTGTGGCACTTCAACCGGAAACAGCACTACACGGATTGGAGGGATGGAAGCACCTTGAAACAGCGCGTGTACCCGAAATTTACGATGCTGGTGTACCTGACGAAATGAGATTCGTTAGCACCGAGGAAAGTTACGCAATGATGCGACGAGCTGCCCGAGAAGAGGGGCTTATTTTAAGTCCTTCAGGTGCTGCAAATCTCGCTGGAGCAGTTAAACTAGCTGAGGAAATTGAAGAAGGAGTTATCGTTACAGTTCTTGCAGATGACGCAACGAAATACAGCGATCTGATAAATTCAGTATTAAGATGAGTAATCAATTTTTACCCCTAGATGTGAATGAGGAATCTTTGGATGAGATGAAAGCACATGGAGAGGATACGTTTCCTAACGAATGTTGCGGCTTTTTATATGGCGAGGAGAAGGATGATGTTAGAAGTGTGACTATTGCGAAGCGTATTATAAATGTTAAAGAGGGTGACAGAAGACGCAGGTTCGAAATCTCTGGAAAAGACTACCTCAGAGCCGAGAGATTTGCAACACAGGAAGGACTGACTCTCTTAGGAATCTATCACAGTCATCCTTTACATCCCGCTATTCCAAGCAAGCACGATCTTGAAGTAGCTATGCCGTGGTTTAGTTACATAATCTTGAGCGTGGAACCTTCAGGGGTCCATCACGTGAGGTCTTGGCAATTAAACGAATCGAGAGAATTTGAGGAAGAAACAATAAAATAGAAAAATCAACTAAAAGTGTAAAAAATGGCCAAAAAAGCCAAAAAATCGCAATAAATAGTATAAAAAACACCAAATAACATAAAAAATGGCAACTTTAATAATCCCCACACCTCTAAGAAAATTCACAAACGGAAATGCAGTCTTTGAGGCATCTGCCACAAACGTAAACGAGCTTTTATATGCTCTATCTTCTGCTAACGAAGGAATTAAAAAGCATCTTTTTGATGACGATGGTGAACTTAGAAGGTTCATTCGCGTTTATGTAGGTGATGAGGACATCAACGAACTAGAAGGCGTCAACACTAAGATTGACGATCGAGACGAGGTTATTATCATCCCCGCTATCGCTGGAGGGTCTAAATAAATTAAATATGTCACATCACAATATTACATTTTCAAAAGAAGAGTTAGAGAGATATAGCCGTCACCTGATTATTCCAGAATTTAACATTGAAGGCCAAAAAAAGCTGAAAGCTTCCAGCGTTCTTGTCATAGGTTCAGGTGGGCTTGGAAGTCCGCTACTTTTATACTTAGCGGCAGCAGGTGTTGGACGAATAGGAATTGTAGATTTTGACATCGTCGATGTTTCTAACTTGCAAAGGCAAGTTCTCTTTGGAATTCAAGATGTTGGTGTGTCAAAAGTAGTGGCAGCAAGTAAGCGCCTAGAGTCTTTAAATCCACATATTTCAATCGAGGTCCACGATACTATGTTCACTGTAGATAATGCACGGGAGCTCGTTAAGCAGTACGATGTAGTAGCGGACGGAACAGATAACTTCCCTACGCGTTATTTAGTTAACGACGCCTGTGTCCTTGAGGATAAGGTAAATGTTTACGCAAGTATATTCAGGTTTGAAGGCCAAGCTTCCGTCTTTAATCTGCTCTTACCTGATGGCACGCGCGGCCCTAATTACAGAGACCTATTCCCTTCTCCCCCACCTCCAGGCTTAGTCCCTAGTTGTGCTGAAGGGGGAGTTATAGGAGTGCTTCCTGGGATCTTAGGGTCTCTGCAAGCTCTTGAAGTTCTCAAAGTGATTTCAGGGATAGGCGACACCCTTAGTGGAAGACTCTTTTTATTTGACGCAACTGGATTCACAACACGAATCTTAAAAGTACGGAAGAATAAAAACAACCCACTTAATGGTGAAAATCCTACCCAAACTAAGCTTATCAATTACGAGCAGTTCTGTGGGATAGACATAAAGTCTGAGCAGCCCCGTGAGATTGCCAAGATTAGCGTAAGTAAATTAGATAGGTGGCGGAAAGAAGGCGTTAATCACCTTCTTATCGATGTTCGCGAACCATACGAATACGGTATAGCTGAAATCGGAGGTGAGTTAATTCCACTTGCAACTGTACTTGAAAGCACCGACAGAATTCCTAAGGATATTCCAGTCGTAGTTCAATGTAGATCCGGCGCAAGAAGTGCAAGTGCTATACGCAAGCTCGAAGACACTCATGGCTACACTAACCTTGTGAACTTAACTGGGGGAATCTTAGGGTGGCAGGAGGAGATTGATTCCTCTCTGGCAAGATATTAATAGTTAAAATTTAAAGCCCCAAAAGAACTTCATTAGGCTCTTTGCCGCCGAAGAGCATAAGCTCAGGCTTTTCTAGGAGTTCCTTTACTAAGTATAGGAAGCTTACGCTTTCCTTTCCGTCGACTATTCTGTGGTCATAGCTGAGAGCTACATACATTATAGGACGGATTTCAACCTTGCCATCGACAGCGACCGGTCGCTCAACAATATTGTGCATTCCGAGGATTGCGCTTTGGGGTGGGTTGATAATAGGGGTAGAAAGCATTGAACCGAAAACTCCACCGTTCGTGATGGTGAATGTTCCACCTTGCATCTCATCTACTGTAAGTTGTCCATCTCTGGCGCGGACAGCAAGTCTTTTGATCTCTCCTTCTATTTCTGCTAGAGACATCACTTCTGCATTGCGAACCACCGGAACCATGAGTCCTTTGGGAGAGCTAACTGCAATACAAATATCTGCGTATTCATGAAAAATTGCGTCCTTTCCGTCTATCATAGCGTTAACACCTGGGAATTTAGCCAGAGCTATAGTAACGGCCTTTGTAAAGAAACCCATGAAACCTAATCCCACTCCTTTTTCTTCCTTAAACTTATTCTTGTACTTCTTTCTAAGATCCATTATGGGCTTCATATCTACCTCGTTGAAAGTAGTAAGCATAGCTGTATCGTTCTTCACCCCTACAAGTCTTTCAGCTACTTTTCTACGCAGCATAGACATGCGTTCTATACGTGTTTCGCGAGAACCCGTCCATCCAGCTTTTGCTAAAGCTGAATTGGGGTCAAACCCAGCGGCGAGTGCTGATAAGACATCCTGTTTCAGAACTCGCCCATCTCTTCCTGACCCCGAAAGTGATCCAGTTGAAATTCCCTTATCTGCCATCATTTTACGTGCTGCTGGAGACGTATGACCTTCAGCATAGCTTCCTGTAGAAGTTTGGGCTTTAGGTCTAACTACAGATTCTGGAGTTGGAGCAGGAGTCTCGATTGGAACTGGAGTTGCTGTAACTGAAGTAGTTGACCCAGCTGGTCTTTCTGCGTCAGTATCTATTAGACAGCAAACGTCTCCAACAGGAACAACATCTCCTTCTTCTACTTTAAGAGAAATAATTCCAGCCATTTCAGCCGGCAACTCAAGAGTAGCCTTATCTGAATCTACTTCAGCAATGGCTTGGTCCTTTTCGACGTAATCTCCATCACTTACAAGCCAAGCAGAAATTTCTACTTCAGATATGCTCTCTCCTGGACTAGGGACTTTCATTTCAAGTATTGGCATGATTCAATATTATTTAGTGAGCGTATTCAAGAACGGCATCTATTATGGCGTCGTGTCTACGTGCGTAGATAAGAGGTGATCCCGAAGCAGTCGTTCCGCTAGCAGGTCGGGTAATGGCCTTTTCTAATTCTCCTTTATAATGAATAGATATAAACGGCCAAGCGCCCATATTTCTTGGTTCTTCTTGAAGCCAAACAACTTTTGCTTTCTTTCCATATCTCTTTACAATCTTATCGATAGCACTTTTTGGAAATGGGTGGAGTTGTTCTATGCGCACTAAAGCGATGTTTTCCGTGATTTTAGAGTCCAGCATCTCAAATTTCTCGAGTACATCGTAATAGATTTTACCAGAGCACAGCATTATCGCATCAACTTTCTTAGCTGCAGGAGCTTTCCCCATGCGAGGATCGTCAATTACCTCGTTGAACTTACCCTTAGCGAGATCGCTCACTGTAGAAATAGCTTTCGGGTAGCGGAGTAATTTCTTAGGGGTAAATGCCACTAGCGGTTTGCGGAAAGGACGTATAACCTGTCGACGTAAGAGGTGATACATTTGGGCAGGAGTAGTACAGTTAGCAATAATAATATTTTCTCCAGATCCAAGTGTGAGGAATCTTTCAAGACGGCCTGAGCTATGTTCTGATCCCATACCCTCGTACCCATGCGGTAAAAGTAGAGTAAGACCATTCATAGTTCGCCACTTATCCTCAGTAGCACTCAAGAACTGATCCCAAATGATCTGCGCTCCATTGTTAAAATCTCCAAATTGAGCTTCCCAAATCGTAAGCCCATTAGGACGAGCAAACGCGTAACCGAAATCAAACCCTGCAACTGCATACTCTGAAAGTAACGAGTTGTAGATACTTAGTTCAGCCTGACCTTTCTTTAGATTGTTTAGAGGAATAATTTTCTCCTCATTGTCATCGGTCTTAAGAACGGCGTGCCGATGTGAGAAAGTCCCTCTCTCTACATCTTGGCCGCTAATTCTCACTGGATGGCCTTCTACTAATAGGGTTCCATAAGCTAAAATTTCTGCCATACCCCAATCTAGTTTATCTGAATCGAGCATTTTGCGTCTATCCTTGAGGAGCTTTGCCACTTTCCTGAAGAACGTCTTGCCTTCTGGAAGTGTACTTATTGAAACCCCAATCTCCCTTATCTTCTTAGCAGGATACCTCGTATCAGGAGAAGTTGTTAGTTCTTCGTGAGTAGCAGTGCGATAATCCTTCCAAATGTCAGATAAGAAATTCTCAACTGAGTTTGTGTCCTTTTGTTTAGCTATGCTGAGACCGTCTTCCATTTGGTCTATTTGAGCCTTCCTTAAAGTTGCTCCTTCTTCCTCGGTCAAATTGCCATCTGATATTAGCTGCGCAAGATAAATTTCGTATGGAGAACTATGTGCGGCTATGGCTTTATAGAGCTTCGGTTGAGTAAATTTAGGCTCATCTCCCTCGTTGTGTCCATACTTTCTATAGCCTAATAAATCAACGAAAACATCTCTGTGGAAGGTTTGTCTGTACTTAAGAGCTATTCTCATCACTTGCACGACCGCTTCTGGGTAATCCGCATTTACGTGGAAAATTAAACTTTGAGTAACTTTCCCTATGTCCGTGCAATACGTAGATGTTCGTGCGTCTAGGTAGTTCGTGGTAAAACCGATTTGGTTGTTTACAATAATGTGAATAGTCCCGCCTGTTTTGTAACCTTCGAGTCCAGCCATTTGAGCTACTTCGTAAACAACTCCCTGACCTGCAATAGCAGCGTCTCCATGAACTAAAATGGGAAGTACTGCGTTCTCATCTCCACCTCTTTCGTCGATTCTCGCACGAGAAATACCCAGTACCACAGGATCTACCGCTTCGAGGTGTGATGGATTAGGAGCAAGAGTTATAGCTACTTCATTATCTGAATCCGTTTTTCGAGTGCATGAATGACCTAAGTGATACTTCACATCGCCTTCTATGTTGTCACCGCCCTCAAAATCTTTGCCCTGAAATTCACTAAAAATATCTCGATACGATTTCCCTAATATGTGAGCAAGAGTACTTAACCGCCCTCTATGAGCCATCCCTATTACAACCTCTTTAACTCCGCTCTTGGTTCCTTGCTCGATGAGAGTGTCTAGGGCTGGGATAAGGGATTCCCCGCCTTCGAGAGAGAAACGCTTTTGGCCAATAAACTTCTTCTGAAGAAATTCCTCAAAAAGAGTTGCTTGGCTGATCTTTTTTAGGATCTGTAAGCGTTCGACAGCATCAAATTTCTTGCGTTTATCGAGTTCAATATTTTTACGTATCCACTGCGCCCGCTTCGGCTCACGGATATACATA
>ENA-OSET01001648-OSET01001648.1-sediment-metagenome-genome-assembly--contig:-NODE-1648-length-22971-cov-9.651350_pt1 | contig 22971 bp, 20 predicted proteins | sample MGYA00237882_ERZ534229 | MGnify/ENA primary metagenome ERZ534229 (study PRJEB26408, sample SAMN06266212) | sediment metagenome | isolation source: Hudson Canyon methane seep mesocosm | place... | reverse complement strand
AGAAATAAACAGCCGTATTAACAACATCATAAGCAGGTGAAAACCGAATATTATCCATATCACCATCATAAAGCACACCAAAGTTTTTCAAATGTGCATCACCATTTTTGAGTAAATAACTCATCACAACCGTTTTATAAAAAGACTGCATATCCTTACGTTTATCAGCAACAATACGATAAATTATTTTAGCAACCTGCTCATAACTACCATCATATTTCTGTTCTTTATTTTTACCTAGGAGACCCAATACCTCTTCAAATCCTAAATATTCTCCAGATTGCTTATCAAAATTAAACCGCTCAACCAATAAAAAACGTTTATTGTCTGATAATAATATAGTGGGTATTTCAACCCCTGATTTTTCAACCGCCTTCAGACAAAAGTATTCATTTTCTGCTAAATAAGGATATTCAGCTCCCCACGTTTTAATAATATATTCTTTTGTCGTGAGTGATTCTTTATCTCGCAGCAATGCTAATGTTTTAGGCTGCACTCCAGAAATAGCATTTTTATCTAAAAATATTCTGACTAATTTTACAAATGTATCTTCACTATCATTTTGTAAAACCTCGTTCAAATCAATCACATTAAAATGGCTATCAGAAAACTCACTATTAAATAAAAGCCGACTTTGAATATTAGGACAAAGATAAGAAAACAACAAAAAGTCATTGATATAACCATGCTGTTTATTTAAATAATTTTTCAATATTTCAAACAAATAACCTTCTGGCATGTTCATATCAAAAATAGGATGTAATCGATCTTGCCACAAATACGTCGAAGATTTGTAAGGCATAATCAAAGAGATAGGGGAAGTATCAACCGTGTAGTTAAACCCATAGCGATTACTACGATCTTCAAAAAAAAGCTCGCCAACCTGCTTATTTTGGATTCTAACAGCAATTTTATTCATAAAACAACTATAAAAGATAAAGTTACTTACCAATATATGCAATAACAACATAAATGTAAACTATATTTATCTTTTACAAATGAAGACTTACACGCTTAACGCACGTCCATCATCAGCTAACTCAACATTAAACCTTGTAAGGGCAGCGTCCCTGCAGTGAAAGACTCAAATACGACACTACCAGAAAACGGTGTTGATAAAGGCTAGATAAACACCACTAATGTGAAACCCCATCACGACGTAATACTTTTAAAAAAGTAAGCCAGATAATCCTCACATCAAACCATAATGATTGCCGCTGAAGATATTCCACATCTAAATCGACTTTCTGTGGGATTGGTAACTCATCTCTACCGTTAATCTGTGCCCAGCCAGTCAAACCAGGTATCAATTCATGTACACCCTGCTCCGTTCGTAATGCAACTAAATCATCTTGATTAAACAATGCTGGACGCGGGCCAACAAAACTCATATCCCCTACGAGAATAGACCACAGCTGAGGTAACTCATCTAAACTCGACTTACGCAAGAAATCACCGATAGGTGTCAACATACTTTTAGGGTCTTCTAACAAATGTGTTGCTACGGCAGGTGTATCCACCTGCATACTTCTGAATTTAGGCATTCTAAAAATATGATTTTTTTTACCCACTCGATCAGACCAATACAAAGCAGGACCTTTAGATGTTAGCTTGACTAAAATTGCTACCATCACAATGGGAATCAATAGAATAACAGCAACATTAATCCCCAATAACAAATCAAACACTCTTTTCATTTACAAAAACCTCATACACTAACATTCTCCCGTAGGAGCGCGCTTTAGCCGCGAAGATAAACAGCATAAACTTAAAACAGCACCACACACAGAATCAAAACCTACTTTTATCCAAAAATGCATCCGCGGTTTTCTTTAATTGCTCATCCATTGTAATAACTGGCTCCCAGCCAAGTAACTCTCGTGCTTTTGAACTATCCACCTGCAATGATCCAAATAAACGATTCGCTATATCACCTTTGCCAAGCAACTTAGCAGCCAAGGTCATTAAATTAACTGGAACAGGTAATAACAAAGATTTTTTGCCGAAAGCTTTAGCCACTTTCTGTAAAAGCTCAGTGGTTGATACATCTTCACCATCTGAAATCAGAAAAACCTGATTGGCCGCTTGTGGTGTTTTTGTATAATCCGCACAATAAATAATAAAACTGACCAGATTATCTAACGCCACTAAAGAACGTTTATTATGTATAGCGCCGAAGGGTAGAGGTATGCCTTTATTCATCCATTTAATCATGGAAGAAAAATTGGCTTTTACACCAGGGCCATAAACCAAAGGCGGACGAATAATAACTACCTCCATTCCCGTTTCTTTCGCAATGGTTAACAAGCCTTGTTCAGCCTCATATTTAGACAAGCCATAAGGGTCAGTTGGAATATGATTATCATTCGGCTTAAATGGTTGATCGACTAAAGTCATTTCACCATTGACTTTAATAGAGCTAATAAAGACAAAACGTTTAACACCGGATTCTGCCGCTTGCCTCGCTAAACATAGTGTCGCTAAAGTATTCACTTTACGAAATCCAGCTAAAGGCTCGATAGCAACATCATTCATCACATGTGCTCGTGCAGCGACGTGAATCACTATATCGACACCTTGCAAAGCATTTCTCCAGTTTATTTCTTGCGACAAATCTACTATTTTGAACTGTTCAATTTTCTCAGAAAATACCTGAGTACACTCACGAACAGCGACAATAACTTCATATCCAGCATCGTGAGATTCAAAACAGACGGCTTTACCGACAAAACCAGTCGCCCCTGTAATCAACATTTTCATTTTTCAGGTCCTTTAATTGCGTAAAGAATGAGGGCAATGAAAGCAAGAGCCTGATCCCCCCCCCGCCTTCTTAATTTTCTAGCTTTAAAAGCTAATTTCAGTATGCCTAATTTAGATGAGATATTTACTGAAGAAATTCCAAGTACATTAACAAGTAACGCGATAGACTTAAATACCTGACCGGATAAAATATACTTTATTCTATAAATTAACCCTTTTAACGATGTATTAGCCCCAACTTGATTTGCATTATGTTGTCGATACTTCATTTTTGGCTCAGAATCAATAACCCACTTATAGCTGTTATGCCTTAAAATCGCATAAGAAAGCCAATCATGCAGCACAAAATCATTTAGCTCAGGAAAATCATTCAAATAGCTTTTTATAAGGTTTGCGGCTTTATTAGTAAATATATAAGTACATCCAGGGCCAGCAGCCTCAAACAAATAATCAAATTCTCTTTGTGGTTGTGATTTATCAATAAGCTTTTCTCGCCCACTATCCCAAAATGCAATGACACTGGCTGAGTAAGCTTCCGCATTAGCCGTCTCCATTTGATTTATTCCATGAGACAACTTATCTAAATACCAAATATCATCCTGATCAGCAAAAGAAATATAATCAAAACCTGCAAAATCTACATCTTTTATTAAACGAAAAAAGTTTTTTGCTGCTCCGCCAAACCGTTCGCCATATTCCAAAACAATGACATTTTTATTTTCTTCTTCAAGGTGTTTGCACCATTTATAAGTTGAATCCGAAGATAAATCGACGCTAATAAAAATGTGAACTAAAACATTTTCTTGATTGGAAATTGAAACAAGCTGTTCATCTATCCAATTCATACCATTATAAGCAGCAAGAAGAACTGCCACTCGATAAGTCACCTAATTTACCTTTTGTAACAAAAGATTAAATAACTCATTCCAACTTTGAGTAAAAGGAGAAGCAAGCTGATTTGATTTATTACCAGTAAACCGTATGTCACCCTTCATCAAGCTCTGCATCTGTTCAGCCAATGCGGATGAATCATCAGCCTCAAAAAAACTAACCGCCTGATAATCGCCTACTGTTTCATGTGCATAAGGCAAATCAGCTACCAGCATCGGTTTATTAAACTGCTTAAATTCCGTAATGGGCAATCCCCATGTTTCTAATTGAGAGGGAAAGATCAAACAATCACTTTGTTCATAGAGTTTAAATACCTTGTCACGAGAAACTCTGCCAATAAAATTAATATTTTCAACATTAGAGCTATATTCAGTGATGTGTCGTGCATATTTATTTTCTGCGCCATCAATTGTAATGACAACCTCAAAATCTATACATTGCCGTTTATTCAGAATTTTTACCGCACCAACAATAACCTCAATGTTTTTAAAGAAGCGAGGCAATGTAGGAAAAAAGAATTGATATTTTTCTGTCTGCTCAATCGTAGCCTCAACTTGAGCTACCTGAATATTTGGGTATGCGACAACAACTGAATTTAATTTGTATAATTTCTTAAACATTGTCCTTAACCAGTCTTGTTGAACAATGACATAATCATTTTTCTTGATATTTATTTTATAAATATAGTGATAAAGAATATTAAACAATGCGAAGGTAGGATCAAGTAATACTTGATTCAAACGAAGTTTATAAAAGGGTGAAGGGTTGTGACAGTAAACAGCTCTAATATCGGCTTTAACGGTCGGCGTTATATCATGTAAGGACAACCATAAATACGGATTTAACGTTTTGGATAACTTATGAAAATAAATATACTCGTAATACAAACGATAAAAATATGACCGTATTGATTTAGGGAACTCAATAAACTCTATTCCATTAACATGATTAAGTAGTTTTTTATCGTGAACTAAAGCAATGATACGATAATTTTTTAAACAATCGTCCTGCAAATAAGACAAACAGTCTTGCAGAATAGATAACGGACCTCCGCTAGTAAAATTAACCGCTGAAATAACAATTATAGGCTTCAAACTTTTACCCACTCTTCTTTTTCAAAATCATACTGTTTTATCACTTTCGCAGGTGAACCCACGGCAATCGAATATGCTGGAATATCTTTGGTAACGACGGACATCGTTCCGATGATAACGCCATTCCCAATTGTTACTCCAGGTAAAATTGCCACAAACTCTCCTATCCAGACATCATCACCAATGTCCACTGGAGCCGATGAAAGCGCACGTTCTACAGGTGGAATTAATGGCGATGAATGTATATTGTTATATCCATAAGAACCATGATTATGATCTGAAATAAACACCTTGCTGGCAATAAGTACCCGATTTCCAATCTTCACCGAATTAATCGCAGCGATATGTACTGAATCGTTAATTTGGATATTATCACCCAATTTCAAGCACATTTTATTCTTAGATGAAAAGGCATCTAAGCGGCAACCTGTGCCTGTCGTTAGACCTTTCCCAAACTGGATATAGCGCCTTCCCCTGACTCTAAAGGGAGACCTAATTATTCGAGAGTGTGGAAAAAAAACCTTAGTCAATATTAAGTTTTTAACTAAAACAAGGCTTCCCCATAGGCCATAGCGAGATACCATATTAATCATTACTAGCCACCCTATACTTGATAAAAGACAATATATTTCTCTAATTCCAAAGTAATCTTTTTATGGACCATTTCAATTTAGAGTAGAGTGCTTCACTGTACGCTAGGAACCGGCATCTACTTCCATGCCGAACCTTCACTCGAGCCACACCCCAAAAGACCTGCATACCACTACCATTACTAACACCGCTAGCATCAAATGAGCATACAGTTCGATCTATAGCTCTAAACTTGACATTACTCCTCCATGCCAAATAGAAAAATTCATAGTCTGCTACAATTTTTATTTCTAAATTAAATTTATGAGCTTTATGGTAGCGCGAACTCACAAAAGCCGCTTGATGGCAAAATTGTGAACATTCCCACAATTTATCAACTTCGCCCGCAGACACTACCCGCTTACGTCCAGATGGGTAACGTATTTCTTGATTGCCATAAATAACCTGACAGTCCCCGTATTTTTGTTTGTTGAAGATAACTCTTAATATAGTATCTTCGTATAAATAATCGCCACAATTCATAAAGTTGATCCAGTCTCCCGAAGCAAGATCAATCCCTTTATTCATCGCATCATAAATCCCTTTATCATCCTCACTCACCCAATAATCAATTGCATGCTCATATTGCCGAATAATGTCGAGTGTGCCATCGGTGGAGCCGCCGTCAATGATGATATACTCGACATTGTCGTAAGTTTGATTGATAACACAGAGAATGGTTTCCTCAAGGAATTGTTCACCATTATAAACAACAGTTACTACGGTAATTAAAGGCTTACCTTCTAGGCCAGCTTTAAAATAACCTTGTGTTCGTAACCCGCCCTCACCTTGACGTCCTTCGGATTCGGGTAAAAAAAATACAGTTTCAAATTTATCATCCGAATTATCGATGAACGCGGGCATATTGTGCGTTATGTTGCGTGTTGTACTGAACTCGCTGCTGAGGGTGCTGAACATTATTTAATTTACTCTAGCTATATTTAAAATTTATAAGTGTAATCTCCACATTATTAACCTAAGTCAAAAATAGAGGTTTATGCCGCATCCACTAAGTACCTAGGCGGAATGCCTCCAATTTCTGAATGCGGACATTTGTTATTGTAGAGCCAAAGCCATTGTGTTATCAATAATTGAACGTGTTCTACTGATTAAAATAAATGAAGAACTAAGCATTTAGACCGAGCAGTACGATTAAATTGTTCGATATACACATTTTGTGATGGCTTGCAAGACTGAAGATCCAACAAGGTAATATGATACTTATTTGTCCAGTTCACTAGTGCTTGACTGATATATTCAGGCTCATTGTCACACCGAATAATTTTTGGCGTACCTCGCCATTCAATGATCTGTTTTAGTACTCTGATAACTCGAGTACTGGGTAGTGATAAATCAACTTCAATACCTAATCCTTCACGATTAAAATCATCAATAACATTAAATGTGCGGATAGCTCGACCATCATTTAATGAATCACTCATAAAGTCCATAGACCAAACTTGATTAAGTGCTGCTGGTACGCACAGAGCCTCTGGTTTATCACGTTTAATACGTCGTTTTAGCTTGATCCTTAAATTGAGTTCACTCTCCCGATAAATGCGCGGTATACGCATTTATGATTCCAGCCAAAGCCTTTAATATTGCGGAGATATAGAAAACATAGTCCGAATCCCCAGCGTTTGTTAGTTGTTGTTAAGCGCAACAACTAATCAGCAATTTCAGCATTCTCACTACTGAGTTTAGGCGCTGATAGCGATAGTATGTTGGACTGATAGAAAATACAGCACAAACAAGCCGAACCTAACGTCATACTCCTCATAGGCACGTTGTGCCATCTCTTTTCGCCGAGATGGGGAGGTTACAATTACAGTTGAGCCGGAGCGAGGAAAAGAAAACAAAAAAGAGGACTTCTCATAACTTAATTTTATTGGTAAATGGCAAATATATAGTATAAAAACCAAGTTTACTTTTGATATAAAAAATCATTGTAACATTCCAAAAAATCAAACTCACCATGCTGGCAAATGCAGCACCATTAATGCCATATAAAGGTATAAGAAAATAATTCAAGATCACGTTAATTATCGCTGCTACCAGTATGATATTTTGAAAAATAGTTTGATTATCCGTCATTTGCAAAATATAACCTACTGAACCAGAAATTGAATTTACAAATTGTGCTACTGTCAGCAAAATTAAAACGATATAGCCAACGATGAACTCATCGCCCAAAAAACCCAATATAAATTTGGGGAATAAAATGAAAATGAGTAACAATGGGACTGATGCAAAAAAAATCAATCGCGTTGACTGTTTCGCTATACTTTCGAGGCCTTTAAAATCTCTATTCGCATAAAACTGTATGTATTTCGGTGCGGAAATTGCATTAATCGCAACTAAACCGATAGATGTTATCGCTGCTATTCTTTGCGCTGCAGAATAGATGCCCACAGCTTCTTCTCCTTTAAAATACGTTAACATAAGAATGTCTGTCCATGACATAATTAAAACTAACGATCCCGACAGCAACATTGGAAATGATATTTGAATAATTCTCTTAAATGGGTAAGCGGGTAATTTATCTTTACCTTTTGTAGGTAAACTAATCTTAAAAGCGATATACCCCAAAATTAGGGATACATAAACGGCATAAACATAGATTGGAATAACATCTGATTTTTCGATCGAGAGACTCATTCCGATCAAAAATAATGATGGCACTAGCACACTAGATAATAATGAAAATCCAACCACTTTTCTCATTGCCTGAAGTATTGCGGCTAATATTGCTAAGATCGCAGCGGGAATAATAGCCATAGATATCCACTTAATGGATAGTGTAGCTTGTGGTTGGTTTATAAAACTAGCAACATCTTGCGCGGTATAGAACAAAATTCCACTCACTATCACTGAAACTATCAAACAAAAAATAATAGACCGACTTATCACACTACGAATAATAGCTAATTTGTTGTTTGTATATAACTCGCCTACGATCCTGACTAGACTATTTTCCATGCCAAATTTTGGAAGGAGTGTAGCGATACTTAAAATGGTTATTCCTATCGTATAAGCGCCAAAAGCTTCTGCTCCAAAATTATTTGTGATGTATAACACCACAAAATAACTCATCAACATTCCTGCTGTTTTCACTAAAAACGAGGACGTACTTCCCTGTACTAGCTCCTTTAAATGCTTGTCTTCGCTCATTTTTAGCTTGATCTTTTGCAACACCTATATTAACTCCACGATCTTTAGCAATACAAAAATATTTAATTATTATTTGACTTCGACAACATCAAATATCTTAATTTCTTCTGTTCGGTTTCATCCTCTAGTGTCGTTTATTTTTACGATACATGAGAGTTCTTAGCTTCTGGGAAATTTTCTATAATTGAAAATGTAACTACACCTCTTTCAATCTACACTTTATTTTCAAGAACAGGGATTACAACACTTACACTACTCAACAGATTCACTTATATCATCAAAAACCTTTTTAATCAGTATTTTGGCACCCAAGCGGTTTAGATGGTCCTGATTTGAAAACAATTGCTCGTCATTTCTAAAAGAAAACCGATAATCAAGGAGTTTAACTCCATATTTATCACCGAGTAATGCAATAAATTTTTCTAATTTTTCATGATTCTCGGGATGGATTGCATTAAAATATTCTTCTGTTTGAGGAAATAAAATCAGATATAAATCAATATTCCGCTGTTTTGCCATCAAAATTGATGATGCATAATATTGATATACTTTATCATCAATTTCTTGAGGAAATTGCAATAACTGCCCTTTCACTCGTTTAGCCGCCTTATCCCTCTTTATATTATCAGCAAGATCAAACCATTTACCCTGTTGGTTGTGATTTTTTTTTGGTGCATTAATTTTCATCTTCTCTTGAATAAACCGTTTATGTATTCCTGGTGCTACATCACCTTGGAATGAAACCAACGTTAAAGAGTCTTGCCAATTCATATCTCCTACACCCTCCTTCCAAAGGTGACTATGAATTTTAGGGAGGGTTAAATGTTTTGATGAGTTATATTTAAATAGATCTAAATGATCAATCTCGAGTAATAAAACTTGTAACTTAGGTGCATAATTAATCAGATGAGCGACTTTTGCAGTTGCAACCTGAGGGTACCAAGTAAACATTCTTCCGTAATTAAAAAAAGAGCTTGAATTTGAAAGCAAACCACTATTTGTATGTGATGTCCCAATAGCAGCCACATGAAATCTTTCTCCATGGGACATAAGCTCATAATACCGCTCCAAATCTACATTACCTTCAACAGCAAGTTTTCGCGCATAAATCTCAAAATATACAATATGGAATATGGCAAGCAGTGCAATAGTACTTACTGTCAGCTTAAAAAAAGACTTTGGTTTAAAAATTAAAGTACAAGAACTCAACATCCCCCCCCCAGTAAACTCCCGAAATAAAACTATATAAAAAAACAAAAACAACCATCATATAACACCAAAAACTTGGTCTGAATTTATGTAATAACTCATTACTATTCTTGAGTGTTGAAGTTGCGATTAGAGCAGCGAAACAAACAATAAGTATAAGTATCGTCCCCTGTTTAATTTGAAAGGATTGTATACTGGAAGACTCCAGTAACACCCGGTCGAAAGTTTGATTTAAATTTAAAATATTTCGTGTAACAATTATTGATACAAAATCAAACATCGAGTATGTGTCTATTCTAATCATTCCGCTTAGTACTTTCATAGCATCATTCCAACTTTCTGCTCTAAAAAATACCCACGCTACATTTACGAAATTAAATGTGATAAACCATGCAAAAGCATTATTCATAGTAAAGCCTAACGACCGCCATAAACGATGACTAATTAGTGCAAGTCCATGCAACATTCCCCAAAAAATAAATGTCCATCCTGCACCATGCCAAATCCCACCTAAAACAAAGGTTGCCAATAAATTCACATTGGTTCTAATTTCACCGTTTCGGCTTCCTCCCAACGGTATATATATATAATCCCTGAGAAACCGAGATAATGTGATATGCCACCGTCTCCAAAAATCTTGGATATTAATAGCTTTATAAGGAGAATTGAAATTTATTGGCAACCGAATATTAAATAGAAGGGCTGCTCCTATCGCCATGTCAGTATATCCACTAAAATCAAAATAAAGCTGAAATGTATAAGATAGAGATGTTGCCCATGCATCAAAGAAGCCTAGAAACTCCGTTTGATCAAAACCAAAATTAGCCCGTTTTGCAAAAAAATCAGCAATAATTATTTTTTTAAATAATCCAATTGAAAAAATAAACAATCCAGCAGAAATGTTTCTATAATTCCGAACAAGGTTCCATCTTGAGAAAAACTGCGGCATCATTTCTGAGTGATGCACTATTGGGCCGGCAATCAATTGCGGGAAAAAGGTGACAAATAACGTGTAGTTGAGAAAGCTATACTCCTTAGTCTCGCCTTTGTATGAATCGATCAAATAGGCTACTTGTTGAAATGTGAAAAATGAAATCGCTAGAGGCAACGCCAAATCTAATAATGGTGCTGACGTGCCTAGACTATAGTTAACATTTTCAATCAAAAAATCTGCGTATTTAAAATACCCCAACAGCCCTAAATTTGCTGTCACTCCAAATATCAGAACCATTCTTTTGGATATACTCTTCTTCAAATCATTATTTGCTAACAAATTACCGACAGTATAATTAAATAAGATTGAAGTAAGAATTATTGGTAAATAAGTGACATTCCACCAGGAGTAAAAAAATAAGGATGCAAATATAAGAAAGCATTTTGCCCCAAGTATTAATCGTTTTTCCAGTAAGAAAAAATAGACGAAATACACTATGGGTAAAAATATAAATATAAATTCGTAACTATTAAATAACATTAATTAAATTGCTCTTGGCATACAAAAGTTAAAGTCCAGTTTCAATATGCACTTCCTTTATTATTTAGCATCCCTAAACAGTTTAGTCAGAAAGCTACCTTTTTGAGGAACGACAGATATAAAAAACTTAATATAATAATATGTAAAATCATTACTTATACTTTTATTCTTTTTTGCGTAATAATCATATATAGAAATAGTCTCGGCATCATAAATCTCAAAAGACATACTATATGTACTGTACCGCTTAATTATATAGTCATTAAAGTCTATTTTTGCACTGACTTCATAGGTAGCTAATTTTTCCTCAACTTCTTTTTCATATATAGGTGAATAGGCTATTTTGTCCATATCTAAGATAAAATCAGCATGGGCACGAGCAGTAACAAAAGAAGAAAACCAAATATGTAAAAAAAGAACATAATGCTCTTTAATAGACATTGTTCCAGATAAATCCATCGCTTCTTGTATAGCGATAGATAGATCATCACTTGATTTTAAGTCAATGTCATTTAAAACATCAGGGAATAATATTTTATTTTTAATAATAATTAGAATATTTAAAGCTAAAAATATATTCTTTCCTATTTTTCCTCTCTGTAGATAAGATTCAAATTGATTAATTGGATTTCTTAATAAATATACATGCAGCCCATCTGGAAAAGAATCCTTAAACCATTCTAACCTAAGTGATGATCGATTTAATTGCAGTACAGGTAACTTTTTATCTGGTGTACTAGAAATTAAGTTTTTGATGTATAAGGCAAGCTCAGCAGGAGGTTCAGAGTACTCTTCGTATGCAAATCCAACATCATAATAAGGAAGGTGACCATCATCATCAAATGCATTTTTATACTCATAAAAATGGGGCTTATCAAGCTCAGGATGATTCATGATATTTGTAGCTTTTTTACTATATTTCCAGATATCTAGCATATCTGGCTTTAACCTTGCAATGTCATGATGCAACGGCTCATAGTATGTCCATACTCCATTATCGCTACGAAACTTATTAAACATATATGTACTTCCTGCACGGAACATACTATGTAAGAATACAGTTTTAGTCATTTTCTAGCCCTTATAAAATTTCCTAAACTTTGTACGACTCTTTGAAGAAAGCCCAACTTAAACGTACGTTTCAAGTAAGCATCAAAATATTTGTGAAAAAAAACTTTGTTTTCCTCTAATATCAAATGACTATTTTTTTTATATATAAACTTAAGCCATTTCACATGATTTTTATTGTTTGTTGCGGACAAACCGTTTCCATGTCGACGGTATGCAATACCACTAATACCTGTATAAAGAAATTCATTGTTATGAGCCAGTCTTATTTTCAAGTCCCAATCCTCATAAATAGGTATATTTTGATCAAAAGCACCGGCATCTATATATTGTCGTTTAGTAAGCATGAAATCCCTTGGGATCATGCCCTTCCTTAAATATATACTTTCAAAGATATATCCTTCCTTGATATCACTTTCTCTATCGGGACTAAGCTCGGTGCCTTTCGCATTTACGAGCCTAATATCAGAAAAGGTTATCACTGGAACATCAGACGAGATGTTTTTCCTTTCAAGAATCTCCACCTCTTTCTCGATTTTCTTGTTATCCAGATAAAAATCATCGCTATCAAGAGTAGTGAAGTATTTTCCTGAAGACAGCATTATTGCTTTATGCCGATTATGTCCCACCCCCATATTAGAATCATTTAAAATCAATTGCATATTTTGGTTTTTAGTCTGGTATTCGGTCAATATTCTTATTGAATTATCTGAGGACATATCATCAATACAAATAATTTCAATATTCTCATATGTCTGCTTAAATATACTATCTAAACATTCAGGTAAATAGTTTCCATTATTATAATTAGGAATGATAATACTGACTAAAGGAGGGGTTTGATTAAAAATCATTTGATAGTTTTATACTTTAAAATTATCCTTTTCAGGTATCTATGTACAATAACAAAAGGCATAATGAGCTTATTGTTTTTTAATCTGTTAGTGTTTTCAATAGAGATACTCTTATTCAAATGCCTTGATATGAGTGTTACATAATGGAGTCTTGTCTCTTCATTTTTAACACCGAACCGTTCATTAATCAGAAACCTTTCAACAGATCTTTGTATAAAATTATTATCTGAAAAACCATCTGCAAGATAGTTTGCAACTATACAGTCAACCTTCTTAAACACCTTACCTTCAAGATAAAGCTGGTATAAAAAAAGATACTCACACTGAATATCATATCTATAATCACTAAATTTTTTTTCTTTCATTAAATCTGCTTTTACAAAACAAGACTGGTGATTAAAAGGCATTCCTTTATAAAAAAAAGAGAGATCTCTTGTTTTTTGTAATACTTTGTTGTCATTTTTAATATAGTAATTGTCACCATAAATCACTTCAGAATCACCACTGCAACCATCTGAAAACATAGTCGATACTATTGTTTTATTTACAAATGAATCACCAGCATTCATGAAGTTAATCCAATCACCTTTTGCCAAATTAATGGCTTTATTCATGGCGTCATAGATGCCATTATCTTTTTCACTCAACCAATAATCTATTTTATTTTCATACTTTTTTAGTATATCCAGTGTGTTATCACTAGAGTCACCATCTATAACAATATATTCTATATTTTTATAGGTCTGGCCAATAATACTTTTTATTGTCTCCTCTATCTCTTGTTCCGCATTATAAACAACCGTAACAATCGTGATAACAGGGATATCAGTATCAAAGTCTTTCGTTAACGCTCCTGTTTTTCGTCCCCCTTCAAGCATTTTCAATTACATTTCCTAGTAAATATATTTAATATAGCTAGCTTTTGAGCTACTTTGTATCTTTTAGATGAATAGATACTATTAATAATCTTATTCTTCTCTTCTATCTTGCTTTTTTGCTCTTCTATCTTGCTTTTTTGCTCTGCTAGAAGCTTGTTCTTCTCATGTAAATTATTAAGCAATAATTTCATTATATATGTATTTTGGTATGATAACTCTCTTAAGGTGGCAGTATTACTCTCAAATTCTTTTGGCATATTATACGTATAGCCATACTCAATCATCTGAGGATAATTCTTCATCCAGAACGCAATATGCTCTTCATTCGAATAAAGATTTTCCCATGAATTTGTTTTACCATTTCTAAAGAATTTCGGATTTACTGCTTTTAGCTCTGCAAAGGTTGGGACTGTTTGATTTGTAGGTTTTTTGTCTAAAAAATCCGCTATATTTTCAATAAATGATACTGGTTCTTTAATCAGCTCTTCAAACTGAATCAAAAGAGTGTTTTTTCTTTTATATGGAGACCATGACGCAACGTGTTCTCCCCACGCCCCAATAAATGTATTTCCATATATAACATCTATAATACTTATCTTTCTAGTTGAAAATGTATTTTCATGGTTTGTAAAAGATAGGGTACTTTCCCTGCCATCTCTAATTAAATAAATAACCTTATCTCTATCATAAACCCTATCATCTAGTAACTCATGAGTCTTAATATAATAAGTTTTGTCTTCTTTTCTTGCTTTTTCTATATCAAAATCTATTGGTAAAAATTCATGCCCAACAATCTCAGATGTTTTTTCATCTGCACCGATATCAGTTCGATCATTATAAATAGAGTATGTTTTTATATTAAACACACTATTTAGTATAACTCGGAAAAATGTATTACCACTGCGCGGGTAAGATGCCAACCAAACAATCATAAACCGAACCAACATTTATTCATTCTTAAAATCTCTCCAGTGGATACACCATTTTTTTCCGATAAAGGATGCTTCACGATAGCTCGCTTTTCTTCAGGTAAACGCTGAAAAAGAGAGTGTGGGAGTAGGGCTAATCTTATATTATTGGATAACGTAGAGACTTGAACCTTATCAAAACACCTAAACTTTTTCCCATTCCAGCTCAAAGTGTAATCCGCTTTATCGGGCCAACTTAAGCCTTTACTTAGTAACAGTTCATTCAATGCTCTCTGGTCATCACCATCAGCCAAAACTGCTTCCTCCCACTCTTTCATCAAATCAATTGTTAGAGGAGTGGACTTTAAGTAAAAAAAGCCACAGCAAAGTACGCCCCCTAACTGATCATGAACTTTGGGAGGCCAAATTGTTCCTTGGCTGAATGCGGCTTCAACATCGAGACTTTCACAGTAAGTAATTGGGTTTTCCAACCATACAGCATCAGCATCAGAGTGGATAATATCATAGCCTAAGCCCAGTAATTTCTTAAAAATATTTACTCGTTCAACCCACAAATGGTTTAAATTACCAGACCATTCCAGTAAAAAAGTTGAAATGCCTCTCTCATGCAGCAATTTACTAACGTTATCATCAAGAGCAACCACTAATAAATTATTTTGTAAGTAACCCTGTGCATATTGGTACCAGTTTTCAAACACCTGCCAATAGCCAGAATCAATAAAAACAACCGATAATGGTCGCTCTCGATTCAAACGACTAACAGTGTTGCTGAGAGTTTTTTTATCCATAGTTAAATAACTCAAAATCTTCTTTATAAATTCTGTAGATAGTTTCTTTTGTTACCTTATTAAAATATAAGTCTGGTTTTTCCCTATTCACTGCATTTTCATGAGGTAATTCAACGTCAATATTTAGTTGTTTTGTTATATAGTGAAAATCTTTGTCCAAGCACTCATATCGACCAACAAAGTCAACAATCACTTTTTTGGATTCATCACAGACAAATTTATATTGAGGTTTGAAATGCATCCAACTGAGAACATTATTTCGAATAGCGCTATCATTTAAGGATTCAACGAAATCAGAAAATGTTGGGTAACAGTTTATATGCTTGTCAGCCCACGCCTTATCAAACTTGTTTCTGCCCCCTCTTTTTAAGTACTCATACGCAGAAACAAACCTATCGAAGGGATCTCGAACGATTGCAAATGTGAAGTATATATCAAACAACTCATGGTCTACGGCTTTATAATCAATAGCCGTCGCATGGCCAATCATCCCTTTCGTCCCCCACAGTGCTTTTTCAATGCTTGAACCGGCCACTTTTGGCACATGTATAAAAATACATTTATGCTTTAAATTAAGGTTGTTATAGGGTTTAGAGTAACGCTTAAGGGGGGTCAAGAAGTGCGAGTATTTTGTTTTATCAAAGTAAGTAAATACATCCTGATAATTTGATAAAACAAAATTTAAATCATCTGAATTTATTTTACTCAACTCAGAATTAACACCCACGTCCTTAACAGAAAGAAACTGCAATATTTTAGATACCGACTGTTTTTTATCATGAATAAAATCTTCATACTTTATATCAATTGTATTTAAACTCTTTGTGTAGCTTTTAACTACATTCTTTTCTTCCCTTATTTTTTCTAATTCCGTTTCTAGTGTTTCGATATCTAGGTGTATCGCAGGCTTATTTATCACCTTCTTCAAATGATAAATTGTCGTTTTTCTCGCAGTCAAGCGTGAAACCGCCAGTTTAAAATCATTCCACCTTTCCAAATAGATGCATTGGATATCATTACTCAACAAATAATCTAGAATTTCTGGGGTTAACTGGTTCAACATTAACTTAAAGCCTACTACGCGACCTTTTTTGGGCTTACTCATGTAAAAATCGTCTAGATATTGCTCTACACTCATCCCACTTGAACAGAAAGGAGCCTCCGTATCATTGCGTCCACCAGAAGTAGACTTAAAGAGCTCCCGCCCCATATAAACATCGGGGTGAGACATTAAACATTCGGATAAATAAGTTGAACCCGTTCGTTGCATTGTCAATAATACAAACCTTTCCTTTTTCCTTTTGAGGAACTTGCTAAACATTACGCACCATAGCAGGAACTCGCTCTACTTTTATTTTTTGATTTAAAGACACTAATCCTTGGTAAGGCAAGTTTTTTGGTTTAATTACTCTAATCATATAAAGATCTTTAATTCGACAGAGAACTTCACGTTCATCATCTAAAACGTAGCCTGTCGTAGAAGAATCAAAAAAGTAATCTCCTGGTAGCAACATACAACTAAACGACCATTTAACAAGATATTCACCTGGCATGATTTGATCAATCGTATCCCCTGCTTCCTGGAGTGACGCTAACGATATAATCTGCCCTCTAATTGATTTGACTTGGCTACCAAATGAGACTCCTCTAAACGCTTCTTTGAAAATAACCCGAAAGGTATAAATGTAATTTTCTCCTAAAACCAAAGCATTTACCTCAGTACCTTCTGGTGTTATTACTTTGGGAGAATGGATATCAACATCATAATTTTGTATTTTCACAAAATCTTTTGGCCTGAGATATTCAATCAAATACGCCGAGTCATTAGGTTCAGTCTTATTATATTGCTCATCAATTACCTTTTCTTTATAAGAAACTTCAACAACAGCCTTTTCTTCACTTACCAATATGGGGAGCTCAGCAAGAATACTTTTTATATCATCACTTTTAGAAAATAAAATTTTCTCGTAATACTGGGTAACCTTTTTAGGCTCGCCATCCATGATAATTTCACCCTCATGAATTAACACAGCTCGATTACACAGTTGATTCACCGAATTAGCATCATGCGATACATAAATAATTGTTTTTCCTGCCTTAAAAAACTCTTCCATCTTCGCATAACACTTTCGCTTAAATAAGGCATCGCCTACTGCTAATACTTCATCAAGAATCAAAATTTCAGGATCAACATAAACTGCTACGGAAAAGCCAAGACGAGATTTCATACCACTAGAATAGGTTTTGACAGGCTGATAGAGAAAATCGCCTAAATCGGCAAAAGCAATAATCAAGGGTAATTTTTCTTCAAACTCTTGATCTGATATACCTAGCACCTTGGCATAAAACTGAATATTGTCAATACCCGTAAACTCAGGATTAAACCCCGCTCCAAGTTCAAGTAAAGCGGTTACTTTCCCATTGACGGTTAATGTTCCTTCGCTAGGCTGAAGTACCCCTGCAATCAATTTGAGCAATGTCGATTTACCGCAGCCATTACGTCCAACAACACCTAAAACATCCCCTTTTCCAATCTCTAGGTTTAGGCCCTTCAACACATAAAAAGGCTTATGATATTTTTTTTTAAATGGATGTAGTGCTTCTTTTAGCCTGTCTTTTGGTTCACCATACAGCTTGTAATACTTAGCTACATTTTTAAGGCTAATCGCGATTTCACTCATTATATAACCTCGGCAAAATGCGGCTTAAGTTTTTTAAATGTCACTGCGCCTATAATTAAAAATAATAATGTCACAGACCAGAACATTAGGCTTTCTTGAGGCCTCTGCCAAAAATAATGAGTGCCCGCGATTGCATCACGATAGCCAGTCACCAGATAATATGCAGGATTCAACTTTAATAGCCATTGAATACTTTCGGGCATATTCTCTATCTTCCAGAAAATGGGCGTTAGCCAAAAACCAAACTGAGTGATAACAGCAACGATATTGGATACGTCTTTTACAAACACGCTAGTTGATGCTGTTAACCAGCCCAATCCCAATAATAAAGCCACCATACAGAAAAAATAGTAGATAAACTGTAATGTATGCCAGCCAGGTAAGACACCTTGATAGGCAGCTAAACCAAGAGCAACCACCAGTAAAAATAAATGGGGCAAAAAAGAACTTAATATTTTCACTATAGGTAAAATACTTAGGCGAAAATCTACCTTTTTCACTAAAAAACTATAGCTGCGTATCACATTGGTAATCGAACTTAAGTTTGCAGAAAAATATGTCCAGCAGACCATACCACTTATAAGATAGATTGAAAAAGGCATATCTTCAGCCTCAGCCTGCCCTCCTCCAGAACGAAACCCTAAGGTGAATACGCTATACAGTACGGCTATGAATAGCAGAGGTTGCAGGTAATTCCAAACCAGCCCCAGATAAGACCCCTGGCTCTGCTGTTTATAATCTCGCTTGGCTAATTCAAAGATAAGACTTCGCGATCTAAGTAAATCAAGCAAAAAAGATTTTAACATCTTACAACCTCAAATCATTATCAGTTTGGCTATTTAAAAACCACTGATAAGTAGTACTAAGCCCTTGTTCTAAACCTATACTAGCCTTCCAGCCCAGGCGCTCTAAGCGAGATACATCCATTAATTTACGTGCTGTTCCATCTGGCTTACTTACATCAAAATTTAGTTCCCCCTCAAAACCCACCACTTTTTTCAGGGTTTCTGCAAGCTCACGGATCGTGCAATCGATGCCTGTGCCAACATTAATATGGCTTAACATCGCGTTGGTGTTGGATTGATAGGTTTCAACATCTAATTGCATTACGTGAATAGAGGCAGCAGCCATATCATCGACATGTAAAAACTCTCGCATTGGTTTACCTGTACCCCAAACGACGACTTCTTTGTCTTCACGTAGTTTTGCTTCATGGAATCGACGCATCATAGCAGGTATCACATGGCTGTTCTCTGGATGGAAGTTATCATTCTCACCATACAAATTAGTAGGCATAACACTGCGATAGTCGGTACCATATTGACGGTTATAAGATTCACATAGTTTGATACCCGCTATTTTGGCAATGGCATAAGGCTCATTAGTAGGCTCTAACGTATCTGTCAGCAAGGCTTTTTCAGTCATGGGTTGAGCTGCCATTTTCGGGTAGATGCAAGAACTACCCAAAAACAACAAATTACGGCAGCCAGATTGGTAGGCCGCATTAATCACATTAGCTTCCATCATCAAGTTTTCATAAATAAACTCAGCTGGGTAAATATTGTTAGCGTGAATACCCCCAACTTTTGCTGCTGCTAAAACCACATAGTCTGGCTTTTCCGCTTGCATAAAATCATGCACCGCCGCTTGACTGCATAAATCTAACTCTGCATGAGTTCGGTAGATAATATGACTAAAACCTAAAGACTGTAACTGTCTTACAATCGCTGACCCGACCATACCTCGATGACCCGCTACATATATTATATCTGTTTTCAACATGGGCAAATAGTGTCTCTAAATTTAGTTCTCTAGGGCGATGGACACATCATGTCCATGCTGTTTTAATAATGCATGCCGTTTTGCACTATCTAGGTCATTCGCCACCATTTCTGCACACATTTCTTCAACAGTAATCTCTGGCGTCCAACCTAGCTTAGCTTTTGCCTTAGCGGGATTACCTAATAAAGTTTCCACTTCAGCTGGGCGGAAATAGCGTGGATCAACTTTAACAATAATATCGCCAATATTAACAGCGGCAGCATTATCGCCAGATATTGCAGAAACAGTGGCTATTTCCTCGACCCCTTGACCACTAAACTCAAGTTCAATTCCTAACTCTATTGCGCTTAACTTTATAAACTCACGTACTGAGATCTGCTTCCCAGTAGCGATAACAAAATCTTCTGCTTGCTCTTGCTGCAGCATCATCCACTGCATGCGAACGTAATCTTTTGCATGCCCCCAATCACGAAGTGCATCGATATTACCAAGGTACAAACACTTTTCTAAGCCTTGTGAGATATTCGCTAGTGCACGGGTAATTTTACGTGTCACAAACGTTTCGCCTCGGCGAGGTGACTCGTGATTAAACAGTATTCCATTACACGCATATATACCATAGGACTCACGGTAATTAACCGTAATCCAGTAGGCGTACATTTTGGCGACACCATAAGGAGAACGGGGGTGAAATGGCGTCGTTTCAGTTTGAGGTGTCTCTTGCACCTCTCCATAGAGCTCTGAAGTGGACGCTTGATAGAATCGTGTTTTGTTCTCTAAACCCAAAAATCGAATCGCTTCTAATAGACGTAATGCACCCATGGCATCAACATCAGCAGTATATTCTGGAGATTCAAATGAAACGGCGACATGAGACTGTGCACCTAAATTATACACTTCATCTGGTTGCACTTCTTGCAAAATTCGAGTTAAATTCGATGAATCGGTTAAATCACCATAATGAAGAATGAAATTAGCATGATCCACATGTGGGTCTTGATAAATATGATCAATCCGTTGTGTATTCAGTGATGAGGCTCGGCGTTTGATGCCATGCACTTCATAACCTTTTTCCAATAGAAACTCAGCTAAGTAAGAGCCATCTTGACCCGTTACACCCGTTATTAATGCGACTTTTCTAGTATCCATATAACTTGAATTACTCTTGTTTTTTAATATTAATTAACATCATCAGAGATGATGAATCTCTTCTTTTATTCGACAGTAACTGATTTAGCTAGGTTTCTAGGCTGATCTACATCAGTACCTTTAATTAAGGCAACATGATAACTTAGCAATTGTAACAAAATATTATAAGTTATTGGCGCTGTAATCCGCCCAACATTCGTCGTTGCTTTAATTACTTCAAACCCTTCTTCAGAACTAATATCTGATTGCTCATCTTCAAACACTATCATCTGACCACCACGGGCTTTGACTTCTTGTAAGTTTGATTTTAGTTTTTCTAATAAGTCATCGAGTGGCGCTATTGCTATAACCGGCATATTTTCATCTATTAGAGCTAACGGCCCGTGTTTTAATTCACCTGCAGGATAGGCTTCGGCATGAATATAACTAATTTCTTTTAACTTCAACGCACCTTCCATTGCAATGGGATACATGATGCCGCGTCCTAAAAACAAAGCATGTTCTTTATCGGCAAACAGCTGGGCAATGACTTTAATTTCATCTTCGTGTAGCAAAGCATTACTAATAAGGCTTGGTAATTTTTGTAGACCGCTTACTATTAAACCTTCACGTTCACCATCTATTATTTGTTTGACTTTGCCGATACTGGTTATTAGCAGTGCTAAAGCAACGAGTTGAGTTGTGAATGCTTTGGTTGATGCTACTCCGATTTCTGGGCCCGCTTGAGTGAGATAGCTTAGGTCCGATTCTCTAGTTAGACTGCTTTCTGGGACATTGCAGATGGTTAGAGTTGGAATGTTTTGAGGTTGTGGATTCCCGCCTTCGCTGGAATGACGTGCAGCATTTATTTTCTGTAGAGCAGCCAAGGTATCGGCTGTTTCACCTGATTGACTAATAGTAACAAATAAAGTGTTATTTTGAATAACTGGGTTTCGGTATCTGAATTCGCTTGCCACTTCAACCTGACAAGGTAAACCAATAATATCTTCAGCCCAGTACTTTGCGAGCAGGCCTGCATGATAACTTGTACCACAGGCAATAATATGTATTTGCTCGATACTGTCGAATATTTTTTCTGCTTGTGGGCCAAAACTGGAAACAAATACTTTATCTGAGCTAATTCGACCTTCTAGAGTATCGATAACAGCTTGAGGTTGTTCAAAGATTTCTTTGTGCATGTAATGGCGATGCTCACCTAATTCTACCGCGGTGACACTCAAGCTAGATTGTTTAATTTCTCGCTCTACTTGCTGCCCGGTAACATCTCTTATTTCAATTGATTGACGAGTTAATTTAGCGACATCGCCTTCTTCTAGAAAAATAAAGTTTTGGGTGACAGGTAATAAAGCGGACACATCAGATGCAATAAAGTATTCACCGATACCTACACCAATGACTAATGGGCTACCTTTTCTAGCGGCAACTAAAGTATCAGGATCATTGATTGCAATAACACCTAAAGCATAGGCTCCTTCAAACTGATTCAGTGCCTGTGATACAGCCTGAAACAAATCATCTGTTGTTTCTAGTTGTTGATGAATGGCATGAGCGACGACTTCGGTATCTGTCTCAGAAGTAAAACGATATCCTGAGATCGGAAGAGCACACGTCTG
>ENA-OSET01001647-OSET01001647.1-sediment-metagenome-genome-assembly--contig:-NODE-1647-length-22976-cov-79.379231_pt1 | contig 22976 bp, 19 predicted proteins | sample MGYA00237882_ERZ534229 | MGnify/ENA primary metagenome ERZ534229 (study PRJEB26408, sample SAMN06266212) | sediment metagenome | isolation source: Hudson Canyon methane seep mesocosm | place... | reverse complement strand
ATTCTTTAATTATAGTATTTGAGATAAATCTGTTCGCCTGAAAGGCGAAGGTTTTAACCTTATGAATGGAAAATAAAGTGAATAAAAAAATAAGTACGTTATTTGTTGCCATGGTTTTGACAGGGTGTGCAACTGATCCAACAAGTCAATTAACAAGCATTCAAAATGAATTAGATGCAGTACAGGAAAAAAATAATTTATTACAGTCTACTATTGATAAAACACGATTGATTTACAAAGAGCTTCTGAGCTAAATACTAGATTACAAGCAGCAAATACATCTTCTACTAGTATGGGGGCAGGTAATGACTTGTTACCACCTAATGCTAAAACAGGTGAATGTTATGCTCGAGTTCTTACTCCTTCTGTTTATCGTACTGAATCCACAGAAATGCTTAAAAAAGCAGCTGGGTATAGAATTGAAGTTTCTCACCCAACTTATGAATGGGTAACTGAAAGTGTATTAGTTAAAGAAGAATCTGAAGTTGCTGAAATCGTGCCTGCAAAATATGAGTGGAAAGTTGAAAGGGTTTTGGTCACTGCAGCCCATGAGCATTTAAAAACAATTCCAGAAGTTTATGAAACTAAAACGGAAAAAGTTTTAGTAAAGCCAGCATATACAACTTGGAAAAAAGGTCGTGGCCCTGTTGAAAGAATAAGTAATTCAACAGGTGAGATTATGTGTCTAGTTGAAGTTCCGGCTGTATACAAAACTGTTTCTTCAAGAGTGATTGCTACTCCGGCTCGTATTGAAAAAGAAATGCATGATGCTGTTTATAAAGACATCAAAAAACGAGTGATGGTTGAAGGCCCTAGAATGGTTAAAAGAACTATTCCAGCTGTCTATAAATCTATTAAAGTTAAAAAAGTTTTACTACCTGCACAAGAAACGCGTATTGATCTTCCAGCGGTTTATCAGACTGTAACTAATAAGGTAAGAGTGTCTGATAGTGTCTTAGAATGGCGTAGTATTTTATGTGAAACTAATACTTCAGGTGATGTAGTGCGTAGTTTACAACGTGCATTATTATCAGCTGATTATAACCCTGGTCCAATTGATGGTGTTATAGGTCGAGAGACTATGGATGCTGTTAAAAGTTATCAGAGAGCTAAAGGGTTAGCAGTTGGTCAATTAACTATTGAAACAATTAGAGCCTTAGGTGTTAGTTATTAATTTTTAAAACTAATTAATTTATACCTTTAGAAAGGTTGTGGCAGATAGTCACAACCTTTTTACTTAATGAATACTCGTTCTGCCTTTAAAAAGAGAGAACGGCTAGCAAGAACGAGTTGCTCTAAAGAATATCAGGACTGACTAATTACACATTCTTTAGGCAATATTTTTAGGGAAATAGTAGTTTTTATAACTATTGTTGATATAACAAATTATATTTCTTAATTAGAATTATACTCATTTAGTAATTCAATCCAATGTTTTACAGGTACATTAGATTGGCTTTGTAAATGTAATTGACAGCCAATATTGGCTGTTAAAATAATATCGGGTGAATCTTTTTCTAGAGCAGTTAACTTATTATCAAGTAGTTGTTGCGACAATTCTTTTTGTAAAATTGAATACGTCCCAGCTGAGCCACAACATAAATGTGCATTTTCAACAGGGTTAAGTGTAAAACCATATTTTGTAAGTAAAGATTCAACAACTCCGTTTAATTGCAGCCCATGTTGTAATGAGCAAGGGCTTTGGAAGACAATTTTCTTTGCTGGAATGCTGAAATTATCTTTAGTTAAATCTTCTTTAGTTAATATCTCACTAATATCTTTTGCAAGTTCACTGACTTTTTTTGCTTTACTGGCATAATCGGGGTCATGTTTTAGTAACTGTGCATATTCTTTAATCATTACACCACAACCACTTGCTGTAATGACAATGGCTTCAGCACCTTGGTTGATTAATGGCCACCATGCATCAATATTTCTACGTATAAAAAATAAAGCTTCTTCATGGGCAGACAAATGATGACTCACTGCACCACAGCATCCTGCTTCGTTTGCGTTAATCAGCTCTATTCCCAGCTTATTTAAAAGCGTGGCAGTAGCACTATTTGTATTAGGTGTGGCCACTGATTGAGCACAGCCTTGTAACACTATCATTTTTCGTGATTTATTCTGCTTAGGCCAAGCTGTTAAAGTTTGCTTATCAGGAATTTTTTGTTTTATTGCAGCGGGTAGTAGAGGTTTTAGTCCCTGTGCTATTTTAACTAAAACTGAAAAACGTTTAGGGTAGGGAAGCGTTTTTCGTAATGTAAAGCGAGTTAATCTACTAATAGCTGTTCGTGTTACTTGTTTATCAACTAATTCTCGGCCTATATCTACAAGTCGGCCGTATTGTACGCCTGAAGGGCAAGTGGTTTCACATGAGCGACAACTTAAACAACGATCCAAATGTGTTTGAGTTTTAGCGGTAACTTTTTTACCCTCTAGCATTTGTTTAATTAAATAAATGCGACCACGGGGGCCATCCAGTTCATCACCTAATAATTGATAGGTAGGGCAAGTAGCCGTACAAAAACCACAATGTACACAAGAGCGGATAATGCTATCTGCTTCTTTTCCTATTGTTGTGCTTAAAAATTGTTCAGTTGTCTTGGTTTGCATAAATTTGTAAATTTAGAATTGTTGATACATGCGACCAATATTGAAAATACCATGCGGATCAAAAGCTTGTTTTAAATTACGATGTATTTGTAATAAATGCTTGGGTAAGGGCTGAAAAGTATCATTTATTTTTGTAGGGCTACGAAAAAGACTGATATGTCCATTTAATGGGTGTGGCGTTTCGTTTTGTGAGGTATTCGTTTTTATCCAGCGTAATGCTCCACCCCATTCATAAAATGTATCATCATTTTGTGATGTGATTTCTGAATTAGAAGCTACTGATAATCGCCATAAGGGTTTTTTAGAGTCAAAAAAATGGTGAGATTGTTCTTTTACTGAATGCCAGAAACTATCAGCATCAGTTAAAACCTCTCCACCGATTAAATGTTGAAGAGTATTGATATATTTTTCTGTACCCGACAATCGAATAGTTAGTTGGTTTTGATGATAACAGCTAGCGGTGATGGGGATTGATTGTGTTGACCATTGATGCATTTTTAGTAAAGCTTCATCAATATTTAGCTGGTGCACCAAGGTGATTTCAGTTTCTGGTTTGGGTACAACCTTTAGTGATACTTCCAGTAAAACACCTAAAGTTCCCATTGCGCCTGTTATTAAACGAGATACATCGTATCCTGCTACATTTTTCATCACTTCACCACCAAAAGATAAAACCTCTGCTTGTCCGTTGATGATTTTTGTTCCTAATACAAAATCTCTAGCTGCTCCACTATAGGCTCTGCGTGGCCCTGATAAATTACAGGCGATAGTACCACCTATTGTGGCTTTATCGCCAAAAGCAGGCGGCTCAAAGGCAAGCATTTGATTGTTTTCTGCTAATACACTTTCAATATCTTTTAGTAATGTTCCTGCACGTACTGTAATAAATAATTCTGATGGTTCGTAACTAATAATCCCTTGATGTTCCGAGATATTTAATTCTTTACCAATAGCTGTACGCCCATAAAAATCTTTAGAGCCACCCGCTTTGATGATTAATTTAGTTTTTGTTTGTATTGCTTGTTCGACAGAGTTTTGTAGCTGGTCAGAAATATTTTTGTCTTTCATTAAAAACGTTCCAGTTCAGGGTGGGGCAGTTTTCCATCATGAACATGCATTGCACCCAATTCTGCACAGCGATGTAATGTGGGTATGGCTTTACCTGGATTCAATAAACCTTTAGGGTCAAACGCTGCTTTAAGAGCATGAAATTGAGATAATTCAGCGGCTTTAAACTGTACACACATTTGGTTTAGCTTTTCCATGCCTACGCCATGTTCGCCTGTAATGGTTCCTCCAACCTCTATACAAAGCTCTAAAATTTTCCCACCTAGTTCTTCTGCTTTCTCTAGCTGACCTTTACTTGCATCATAAAGTATTAAAGGATGTAAATTACCGTCACCCGCATGAAAAACATTGGCAACTGCTAAATTATAAGTTTTAGATAAGTCTTCCATTGCTTGTAAAACTTGAGGTAAACGTTTACGAGGAATGGTTCCATCCATGCAATAATAATCAGGCGATAGTCGTCCTACTGCAGGAAAGGCATTTTTTCGACCTTTCCAAAAAACAATGCGTTCCTGTTCGTCTTTTGCAATGCGAACCTCGATTGCAGAACTTTGTTTTAAAATTGTATGAATAGCTGCAACTTGTTCTGTTACTTCATCTTCAATACCATCAAGTTCACAGATTAAAATAGCTTCTGCGTCTAAAGGATAGCCAGCATGAACAAAGTCTTCTGCTGCTTGAATGGCTAATTTATCCATCATTTCTAAACCGGCTGGAATAATACCGGCAGAAATTATATTAGCGACAGCCTGTCCAGCATTTACCACATCATCAAATGCAGCTAACAGTGTTTGAACATATTTAGGTTTTGGTAAAAGTTTAACGGTGACTTCAACAATGATTCCCAGCATACCTTCTGACCCAGTCATTAAAGCCAGTAAATCATAACCAGGGCTATCTAATCCAGTACCACCAAGGGTAATTAATTCACCATCAATAGTGACAATTTTTAGTTGTTGAATATTATGTACGGTTAAGCCGTATTTAAGACTGTGCACTCCACCTGAGTTTTCTGCTACATTACCGCCTATTGAACAGGCAATTTGTGATGAAGGGTCGGGAGCGTAATATAAACCTAAATGTGAAACCGCTTCTGATATTGCCAAATTTCGTACACCTGGCTGTACTGTTGCTGTTTGTAACTGTTGATTGATTTCAATAACTTTATTAAACTTTCCCAAACTGAGCAATAAGCCTTTTTCATAAGGTAAAGCGCCTCCTGAAAGACCCGTTCCTGCGCCTCGTGCCACGACAGGTAAATTGATTTTGTTACAGAGTTGTAGGATTTTTTGAACTTGTTCGATGGTATCTGGTAAAGCAACGACTAGCGGTAATTGCTGATAGGCGGAAAGGCCGTCACATTCATAAGGCCTTATATCTTCTTCTTGATAGAGAATGGAGTCATCAGCAAGAATAGATGATAATTGTTTGACTAGCTGTTGTAGATCTACGACTGGAAAATCATGTTCTGCTGAATTTTGGCTCATAAAGAAATACCTATGTTGGGGCGCAGGCTTTAGCCTGCTTGTAGTCGTTACTTATGCAGGCTGAAGCCAGCGCCCCAATTGAATATAAGACTGATAGTTTTAGCTATTAAAATGAATCAGCAAACTTAGCTGCAGATATGCCGGGTATACTTGGTAAATCACCACGGCCAGTACCCACTTTAAGCTGTGCTTTCATACCTTTTTCCATATGTTGAGCAATATCACAATGAACTAGATAGGTATAGTTACTACTAGGAACAATAAAAGTCCCTGTTTTTTTACCTTTACCATTTACTTCAATATGGAACATACCTTCTGGATAAAGGTATTTTGGTAAGCCATGAATCATCCATTGATGACGAATCTCATCTTCATTGGTAAATTCAACGGTAATACGGCTACATGGTTTTACTTCCCATTCATGATCGCTTAGACCAAAAACTGTACCAGGGTAGGGCTTAGCATGGTCTATACCCGCTTTAACTTCAAGGGTGACATCTTCTGAAATGGCTTTGCAGTCTTTGGGTAGTTTCTCTTTGTTTTCATACATCACCATTCCTGTCACATCCATTCGCATATTGGAGCCGCAAACCATTTCGGTTTTATCCATGTTCATATTAGCTCCACATGCCATGCCTTCCATTTTAGCTGGCTGATGTTTTTCTTTAGTTATTTCTTTGGTTTCAAATGCTGTTTCTGCAGCTTCTAATCCGCTGTATAAACTACTCACGCTTAAGCCAAGCGCAACTAATGAACCCGTTGAAATTGATTTTAGTGGCTTTTTATTAGGCATTTGATTTCTGTGTTGTTTTTCTAATAAGAAATAGAGTGATAAGTAAAAGTAATATTTGAAAAACTAATATGATAATTTGTGTGCTATCCATTGATTCTTCATTACTTTCTGTAGTGGATGATTTAGTCGTTTTAGCTATTTCACCATAAAGCTTATTTTCATCAGATAAATTCCAAATAGGGTATTTTCTTTGATAAAACTCTTTGGTAAAAAAAGGACTGACATCGACACCTTGTACTTTTGGCATTCCATTAGGACCAAGAAAAGATTCAAAGACTACACTACTAATATGTCCACCAGGGTACACACCATCTGTAGTTACACCTAATTCATTGTGGTCATGAAATGTCCATATACCTTCACCCATATTATTAAGTCCATCATTACGGGCATATAATTCTAAGTCAGCTCTTTGAGCGGGCCCTAAAGTAAATACATCACGTTGAATACGCGCTTCAGGGGATAATTTTACGCCATCCAAATGAGTTGCTGTGGGTTTAAAGCCATGAGTGTGTAGAGAAAGCATTTGATCTCCAGCATTAAACACCCGTAACTTAACTTTTTCTTCCGGTTTAATAACAACAAGTGATTCACGTAATGTGTACGGAAATGAGCGACCATTTAAAATGAAGTAGTCTGGGGTTCTTTCTGTGATGTTGTATTCGCGATTAAAGCTTTTAGCTAATAACCTAGAATCATTACCTTGTTGAATTAGATTGTGCAATTCTCTATCAATATCTTGGTATTGCAAATCATATTCTTGACTGTACTCTTCTTTAACTGCAACCGAAGATTGTCTGACAAAACCAGCTCCAATATTGAATGTTTGTACCCAATTATTAGGTTTGTTTTCTTCAACAATAAACATACCAATTAGCCCCATTAATATATGGGTATGAGCTTGTACATGGCAATGGTAAACCATAGTACCGGTTTGGCGGGGTGTTAATTCGTATGAGAACACTTTACCAGGCATAGTCAACTTATTACTGGTTTGTGGTACTCCATCGTTGCCTTCTCCATTAGCTTTTTGGAAAGGGTGGTCAACACCATGAAAATGAATGCTGTGTGGAAAATAATGTGAATTTTCCAAGGTTACAATAATCTTATCACCTTGTTCAACTCTAATTGAAGGTGAAGGTAGACGTAATAAAGTATTTGCCTTGGTACTGGCAAAACTTTCATTAGACATGCCTCGACTTTTCGGAGCAAAAGCCCAAAATCCAGGTTGAATTCCAGGCGCTATATTATAGGTGGTTATAGGGTCTTGTTGGTCAGGGGAGAAACCATTAAGCTCTATAACTTCAAGACGAATATGGATTTCATCAGGATCACCGTCACCATCAATGTCATTTTTTTTAATTAAGGTATCAGGCGATAATTGCGTTTGCATAATAGTGGCCATTGACACATTATTTGTACCTTTTACAAAGGTCGCAATATCATAGGGATTGTCTGGGTCGCAAACGGGCGACGGCGCAATAGAAACGTTTTCAATTTGTTGTTGTTTGCGCCAATTTGGATCGATAGATTCAGGGCAAAAGGGTTCAACCAACCCGAGGAATGTATCTTCTGTAGCTGGCGCTGCAGGAAATTCAGCCATAGAAATGGAAGGTAAAAAAATAAGTGTAACGAAAGCAAAAGAGAGTCTATAAAGACGCATTAAAGTGTATCCTGAATCAAGAAGAAAGATTCAACCCTTAGAAGTAGGTATTCAATTAATATTAAATATCTACTTCCAGAAGTCCATATCTGTGGTCGAGCGAAGTGAAAAATGTAGGTATTAGTGCCAACCGCCATACTGTTTTGTTGGGTCACCACGAAAACCAGTTGATGTTTTATTAGCATCAGGGACGCCAACAGTTGCATCAGCAGCAATTGTCATATTTGAATGAGTATAACCACCTAAAGATTTTGCTTTTTTAGCAATTAAGGTTGTAAGGTCATTAATATCGTATTTTGTAAAAGTAGCATAAATAACAACAGAAATTAGATCCTTTTGATCTGCATCATCTGATGCGTAAGTTAAGGTGATAGGTAATTCAGTATTAGCTGGAATGGTTATAGCATAATGACTGTCTTTATTTATCTGAGCGCTTGCAAGAAAATTGTTATTACTGTCGGTTGCTCTAATTTCACCTGAATGTAAGTTGCCTTTTTTATTGCTTACTCTACCCTTAAGAACAGTCTCTTTAGTGTATTTTTGAACTGCTTGCTTGCTAACTAACTCTTGTTTGTTGCTAGATTCATTATTACAACCGCTTAAAACCAAACCGATAATGAGGGTAAGTAGTAATTTATGAAATGTTAAAATAGTGTTCATGATGTCCCCTGTTTTTATTGAATTATACCACGTCCATTAGATAATTCTTATTTATGAGTAGGTGCTTTAATCAAAGGGCTTGGTGGAATAATAAAAAATAAAGTGTGTTAAGTTTAACAATTTTTACATAAAATGAAAGCTGCCGTGTTTTATATAAATTCTTTGCTATACTCAAATGAAACTCTTGTTCTAGTGTGGTTATTTTAATAATGAATATATCATAATTATTGAACTTATAAATTTTACAAGTCACTGTATAATAGAAGGTAGTTTATGGCGCAATCAGACTCTTATCAACCTGATCTTGACTGGAGTCAAGTTCGAGAAACAGTAAAACTATTGACTGTTTCTGTTTGTCAGGTTGAATCAAATATGCACGTTGGAGATGAATCAGTCACCACATTGACAGAATCATTTACAGGGATAGTTGAGCACATGGCTGCTATTAATGAGCTATTAGATACTTTAGAGCCAAGTGATATAAAAACGGAGGCATTAAGTCACTGTCAACAGACGAGTGATAAAATTCAGACTTCTATTGTTGCATTTCAGTTTTATGACAGATTACAACAATCTTTAAGTCATGTAGCAAGTTCACTTAATGGTCTTACAGAATTAGTAGAAAGTCCTGAGCGTTTATATAACCCGATTGAATGGAAAAAATTTCAGGATGAAATTCGCGGACGCTATACGATGGAATCTGAAAAAGTAATGTTTGATGCTATTTTACAAGGTAAAAGCGTTGAAGAAGCTATTAAACTGGCAACATTAACTGATGAAGTGGAAGAAGATGATATCGAGCTTTTTTAATTAATTAATAATATTTTGTATGAATAATAAGTTTTTGTTTTTTTGTTTTACCCTTGTTTTATTAAATGGTTGTAGTGAATTTTATGGATATCAACCACCTGCACCTATATATGGTGAAGGGCAAAGAACAAACCCTTATGAAACCAGAACAACACCCACTGAATCTATTGTTACATCAGATAGAAAGCCTTTTGTTAAGGATATAGCTGAAGATAAACAAACGTCTTCGCCATATACCGCCGTTAATAAAGTTCAGTCAGAAAAAAAGGTTGTTATCAAAAGAGTTGCTCCACCTGCAATATTAGCTTTAGTGAATGAAGCTGATAGAAGTAGTAAGACTGGAGACCTTGAATCAGCAGTTGCAACCATTGAGCGTGCTTTAAGAATTGATTCTAGAAACCCCGCTTTAACTTATAAATTAGCTAGGTTACGACTTAAGCAATCTAAGCCACGCCTTGCTGAAGATTTAGCAAAAAAAGCTGCATTATTAGCTGCAAATGATCCTCAAATAAAAAAACAAAGCTGGTTATTAATAAGTGAAGCAAGAAAGCAGCAGAAAAATTACTATGGTGCTAAAGAAGCTAAACTAAAAGCAGATAGTTTATAGGTCTCTTACTTTATATTCATTCCCTCTAAAAATAATGCTTGCTAGTTAGGGCTCTGTGATTAGAGATACTTGACGAAAATCTTACTCATGGTAGGCTACGCAACCAATCTCATAAAACGATTATTTAATGACTGAACTAGAATCTTTTTTTAGTGGCGATGGTGCGCTATCAGAAGTTATCCCAGGGTACTTACCACGATCTGCTCAATTTGAGATGGCAGACTCAATTGCGAAAGCTATTGATGCAAATACTAATTTAATTGCAGAAGCAGGCACAGGAACAGGGAAAACCTTTGCTTATTTAGTACCCGCTATTCTTTCTAAAAAGAAAGTAATTATCTCAACGGGTACTAAGAATCTACAAGATCAGTTATTCAACAAAGATTTACCTGTAATTCGTAAAGCGATTAAAACACCTTTTAAAGCTGCGTTACTAAAAGGTAGAGCTAATTATTTATGTACTTATCGCTTAGAGAATGCCTTAAATACCAGTTTTGGATTTAGTAAAGAAGATGCTGGTGCTTTAGCCCGTATTAAAGCGTGGTCTAAAAGAACGAAAATAGGTGATATTTCAGAAATTTCTGATGTAGCAGAAGGTGATCCTATTTGGTCGCAAGCGACATCAAATATAGATAACTGTTTAGGTAAAGAATGTAAGGATTATGAAGACTGCTTTTTAGTTCAAGCGCGTAAAAAAGCACAAGAAGCTGAGATTATTGTAGTTAATCATTATTTGCTTTGTGCTGATTGGTCGCTACGTGAAACAGGCTTTGGTGAATTACTCCCTAATGCCGATGTGGTGATAATTGATGAAGCGCATCAACTATCAGAAATAGCATCTAATTTCTTAGGCTTATCGTTAAGTGCTAAACAGTTAAATGAATTAGCTACAGATACTTTGGTTGAATATTTTAAAGATGCCAAAGATATGCCTAATTTGCGTACAGCATGTGAAGATCTTCAATTTGAAGTTAAAGACCTGCGACTAGCTTTTGGTATGGAGTTAAGACGAGGGGATTGGAAAGAATTAGAAGATAACCCTAAAATTTCAGCCGCTTTGGAGTCTGTCCATAAGCAATTAGATAGATTGGCAGAACAGTTAGAGTTAGCCTCGGTAAGAACTAAAGGTTTAGAAACTTGTTTTGATCGTGTAGAAGCTTTAGAAGAATTACTAAATAGCTTGATCAACGACAACAGTGGAAAATGGATACGTTGGTATGAAACGCATAGTAAATCATTTACTCTAAGCAAAACCCCAGTAGATATTGCGGCTGAATTTAAGTCGTTTATGAAGCAACATAAAGCTAGTTGGATATTTACCTCTGCAACCTTAAGTGTTAATAACAATTTTACCCATTTTTCAAAAGGTCTAGGTTTATACGAGACAGATAGTAACAGCTGGGAAAGTCCTTTTGATTTTGAAAAACAATCCTTGTTTTATCACCCTAAAGGCTTACCTAAGCCAACAGAATCTGATTTTACTGAGAAAATAGTTGAATTTGCTTTACCTGTTTTAAAAGCAAGTAAGGGCCGAGCTTTTTTTCTATTTACCAGTCATCGAGCATTAAGAATAGCGGCTGAAATCTTAGAAGATAAGATTGATTACCCACTATTAATCCAAGGTACTCGCGCAAAAGCAGTGCTTCTTGAACAATTTAAAGAAAAAGGCAATGCAATCTTATTAGCCACCTCTAGTTTTTGGGAAGGTGTAGATGTAAGAGGCGATGCTTTATCTTGCGTTATTATTGATAAATTACCTTTTGCCTCACCAGGTGATCCTGTTTTAAAAGCACGATTAGCGGCAATGGAAAAACAAGGTCGAAATCCTTTTTTTGAGCATCAACTTCCTACCGCTGTCATTGCCTTAAGGCAAGGGGTAGGGCGATTGATACGTGATGTAAATGATAAAGGTGTATTAATGGTCTGTGATCCTAGATTGTTAAAACGTGCTTATGGGCATATGTTTTTAAACAGTGTGCCTGCAATGAAGCGTTCTCGTGAGATTGAAGATGTAAATGAATTTTTTCGCTTGCTTGATGAAAGTAATGCAACAGAAGAAAAAACGGAGCAAGAAAATTGAAAATGCTAGCGGTAGAAACATCAACAGAAGCCTGTTCAGCAGCCTTATATATAGATGGTGAAATAGAAGAACGTTATGAGTTAGCGCCTAGAGAACATACAAAACTGATCCTACCGATGATTGACTCTTTAATGGCTGAGGCAGAGTTAAAACCTCAACAATTAGACGGATTAGCATTTAGCCGAGGCCCGGGTTCATTTACAGGTGTTAGAATTTCTACGGGGATTATTCAAGGGATTGCTTTGGGAGCAGAGTTACCTGTTGTTCCTGTTTCAACCTTAGCTGCAATGGCGCATCATTATCTGAAACATTCATCTTCAGATTGTGCATTTACAGCGATGGATGCACGAATGGGTGAGATTTTTTGGGGAGTTTACCTAAAAAATCAACAAGGATATGCAGAACTTGTTGGTGAAGAAGCAGTTACTTTAGCTGAAAACATTGTTTTTCCTCAGCAACAAGGTGTGGGGATAGGTTCGGGTTGGGATGTTTACCCAGAACAATTATCAAGTTGTTTAGCTGAATTGCTGCAAGGCATAGAAGCCGAACATTTACCAAGAGCATCTGCAATTGTTGATTTAGGTGTTATGGGTTTTAAAAATGATCAAGCAGTCGTCGTTGAAAAAGCTATGCCTGTTTATTTAAGAGATAAGGTTGCAAAAAAAGAATCTGAAAGATAATTCCCCAATCCACACATAGAAAGTTGGCATATATGACTTTGGGTAATTGTAAGGATTATTGAATCTCTACGTCATAGGGTACAATATCCTTTTTCACCTGATTTAAGTGTTGATTAGTTATGTCTCAGTATTTTTCAATTCACCCAGAAAATCCACAGCGACGATTAATTCATCAAGCCGTTGATATTTTAAATCAAGGCGGTGTAATTTCAATACCTACGGGTTCTTCTTATGCTTTTGCTTGTCATATAGGTGATAAAAAAGCATTGGATAAAATCAGGCAAATTCGACAATTATCTGATAAACACGATTTTACTTTAATTTGTAAAGATTTAACCCAAGTGTCTAACTTTACAAAAATGAATAATGACACTTATCGCTTGATTAAGGCATTAACCCCAGGGCCTTTTACTTTTATTCTAGATGCAACTAAAGAAGTGCCTAAAAGGCTTCAGCATCCAAAGAAAAAAAGTATTGGTATAAGAATCCCTAATAATGTTGTTACTCAAATGATTGTTGATGAATTAGATGAACCTTTATTCTGTTCATCACTCATTATGCCAAATAATACCCAGGCAGAAACTGACCCTTACGAAATAAGAGATAAACTAGAAAAAGAGCTCGATTTGATTATAGATTTTGGCATGATAGAAGCACAAGAAACAACTGTGATTAATTGTACCGATAATATAATAGAAATAACGCGCCAAGGAATAGGTATAGCTCCAATGTTGGAAGATTAGGCTTTAATGATGATGGATGATTTAACATTAATTCAACGAATTGTTGTTTGGGTATTGCCTGTAATATTTGCTATTACAGTTCATGAAGTTGCTCATGGTTGGGTGGCTAAAAAATATGGTGATAAGACAGCTTCTCAATTGGGACGCTTGACTTTAAATCCAATAAAACATGTGGATATCTTAGGCACAATTATTATTCCAGGTTTATTACTAATTTCTTCAGCAGGTTTTATTTTTGGTTGGGCTAAACCCGTTCCGGTTGATCCTAGATATTTTAAAAATCCTAGAAGAGATATGGCTATAGTAGCCTTAGCTGGCCCAGTATCTAATTTATTGATGGCATTTGCTTGGACTTTATTGGTAAAAATAGGTGTTGAGTTGAAAATGGAAGGTATTTCTTTACCTTTTATTTTGATGGGAATGGCTGGGATACAGATTAATCTAGTGTTAGCATTAATTAACCTAATTCCAATTCCGCCCTTAGATGGTAGCCGAATTGTGACTGGTTTTTTGCCTAATAGATTAGCATGGCAATATAACAAATTAGAACGCTATGGTTTTTTTATCTTAGTTGCTTTGTTGTGGTCAGGTGGTTTGAGCTATGTTTTGGGCTACCCTATGAACCTTATGTTTGGTTTTTTTGCTAGTTTGGCTGGTATGTAGCGAGTGAGTGAAATTGTTACAGAAACTACAACTGAGCCTATTCAACAAATAGCGCTAGTTGAGGGAACTCCTTACACAGAGCTGCCCGATGATTTATATATACCACCTGATGCTCTTAAAGTTTTTCTAGATGCCTTTGAAGGTCCGCTAGATTTGTTGCTTTATTTAATAAGGCGGCAAAATTTAGATATTCTCAACATTCCTATTTCTCATATTACTAAACAATATGTTAAATACATTGAGATGATGAATGTATTACAATTGGAACTCGCCGCAGAATATTTATTAATGGCTGCGTTATTAGCTGAAATTAAATCGCGAATGTTATTACCTAGGATTCCAGAATCAGAAGATGAGGAGGATGACCCTAGAGCTTTTCTAATTAGAAAGCTACAAGAATATGAATGTATAAAAAAAGCAGCAGAAGATATTGCATTACTGCCAAGATATGAGAGAGATGTTTTTGATACAGTTGTCGATGTTACAGACGTTGATGTAGAACAACAATTCCCTGATATTGAATTAAAAGAAATGCTATTAGCATTTCAAGATGTGCTCAAACGAGTTGAGCAACTTAGCCACCATAAAATAACTAAAGAACCCCTATCCGTCCGTGAAAGAATGGCAGCCATTTTGGAAAAACTTAACAGGCCAGATAGCCTCCCTTTCTCAGCGCTATTTACTAGAGCAGAAGGAAAAGGAGGGGTGGTTGTCTCCTTTCTTGCCATCCTTGAACTCAGCAAAGAAGGATACCTCGAAATCATTCAATCAGAATTTTTCTCAGAAATCCGAATTAGATCAAAAGTCAGCCTCGAACAAAGCAGTTGATTTAGAAATAGCTCAAGCAACAAAACCTAGTCCTTCTGAGTCTAAAGTATCTCTTAAAAAATCATTAACTGCTGAGGTGAAGCTTGAGCTTAAAGCTGAATTAGAGCCTGAACTAAAAAGCGAAGTTAAAGAAAGTTTAATTGCTGAAATTAGACCCACTATTAAATCTGATTTAGAAGCGCAAGTAAGGTCTGAGCTTACAAAAAAACTTAAACCTAATATTGAGGTTGAGCTAAAACATGACTTAACGCCAAAGGTAGCGGCTGATCTTAAATCGGAGTTAAACAAAAAGCTTGAGCCAGAAATTAGGGCCGAAGTACAAGCGGAACTGACTAAAAGTTTAAAAGCAGATGTAGAAGCAGATCTAAAACAGGAATTACAAGGAAAAGTCGAAGAGGAACTTTATCTTGAAATGGACCCAGAGATAAGGGCTGAATTAACACAAAGTTTAGAATTAGAAATAACGGATGAGTTAGAAACAGCTTTAGAACCGGTTATTAGAAGAGAACTAAATGACGAATTAAAAAAGCAACTTGAGCCTGAAATTACAGAAACACTGACGGCAGCATTGCATGAAAAGCTTGAACCAGAAATTAGAGCAGAGGTTCAGACAGAGCTTACAAAAAGTCTAAAGCCTAATGTTGAAAATGAGCTTAAACAAGCTTTAAAGTCAAAAGTAGAAGAAGATTTATTACTCGAACTTGATCCTAAGTTACGAGCTGATTTAACGCCAAAGATAGAAGCAGAGCTTAAAGCTAAGTTAAATAAAACACTTGAGCCTTTAATTAGGGATAAAGTACAAGCTGAACTGACTAAAAGCCTCAAAGATGATGTAGAAGCAAAATTAAAAAATGAGTTAAAGGCAAAAGTTGAAGAGGCGTTGTTTCTTGAGATTGCTCCAGAAATAAGAGCAGAGTTAACACAAAGTTTACAGTTAGAAATAACGGATGAGCTAGAAACGGCCTTAGAGCCTGTTATTAGAGAGCAGTTAAATACTGAACTAAAAAAACAACTTGAACCTGAAATAACAGAAATACTTAAGACTGAGTTAAATACACGTTTAGAACCTGAGATTAGAGCTGAAGTTCAAGCAGAGCTGACTAAATCTCTAAAAGCAGATGTAGAATCAGAGCTTAAGCAAGAATTAAAAGGGAAAATTGAAGAGGAGTTATTTCTTTCGATTGACCCTGAAGTAAGGGCTGAGTTAAAACAAAGTTTAGAACTTGAAATAACGGATGAGCTGGAAACGACCTTAGAGCCGGTTATTAGGGCGCAATTAAATACAGAATTAAGACAGCAGCTTGAACCAGAAATAAAGCAAGCGCTTAAGGCTGAGTTAAATGCGAAGCTTGAGCCAGAAATTAGAGCAGAAGTACATTCAGAATTGAGTCAACATCTTAAAGCAGGTGTTGAACTTGGTTTAAAACATGAATTAAAAGATAAAGTAGAACAAGCATTATTACTTGAGCTTGATTCAAAATTAAGGGCTGACTTAAAGCCTAAACTAGAGGCTGAGCTTAAAACAGAACTAAATGAAAAGCTTGAGCCAGAAATTAGGGCTGAAGTACAAGCCCATCTTACAAAAAGTCTTAAACAAAATGTAGAGACTGAGCTTAAAAGTGAACTAAGCTCAAAAATAGAGGAAAAGTTGTTATCAGAACTTGAGCCTGTCATTAAAGCGGAAATTCAAGCTGAGCTTACAATAAGTCTTAAAGATGATATCGAGGCTGAACTTAAGCAAGAATTAAAAGGAAAAGTTGAAGAGGAACTGTTTCTTGAAATTGATCCAGAGATAAGAGCCGAATTAAAGCAAAGTTTAGAGTTAGAAATAACGGATGAGCTTGAAACTGCATTAGAGCCCGAAATTAGAAAGCAGTTAAAGCATGAATTAACTAAGCAACTGGAACTTGAAATAAATGAATCTTTAAGAGCAGAACTAACTAAAAAGGTTGAACCTGAAATTAGAGAAAACTTGCATTTAGAGCTTAGTAAAAGCCTAAAACCTGATGTAGAGCTTATTCTAAAGCATGAGTTAAAAGCAAAAGTTGAAGAAACATTATTAAATGAGTTAGCTCCAAAACTAAGAGCTGATATTATTGCCGATTTAACACCTAAGTTAGAGCTTGATCTAAAAACTGAATTAAATGATAAACTCGAACCCGAAATTAGGAAAGAGGTACAGTCTGAGCTTATCAAAAGTCTTCAGCCAGATGTTGAAGCTGAATTAAAACAGCAGTTAAAGGCAAAAGTAGAAGAGCAATTATTTCTTGAGATTGATCCAGAGATAAGAGCTGAGTTAAAACAAAGTTTAGAGCTAGAAATAACAGATGAGCTGGAAACTACTTTAGAGCCAGAAATAAGGGCAGAATTAACACTTGAATTACAAAAACAATTGGAACCTGAAATTACTGCTAGCTTAGAGTCTCAAATACGTTTAGAGTTAATGAAAAGTATGAGGCACGAGGTTGAATCTAGTTTAAGGGATGAATTAACAGATCAAGTCAAACAAGATTTATTTTTAACTCTTAAGCCTGAGATAGAATCGGCAATAAACTCTAAATTGAAGGCTCAGTTAGCCGCTCAAGTTGGTGAAAATCAACAACAAGAACCTGTATTAATTAAAGGATTAGAGTTTAACGAATTAATAACACCAGATATGGATACAAAACAAATTGTAGAGGCGATATTATTTGCTGCGGATAAGCCAATGTCTGTTAAACAAGTGCAGAGAGTGTATCCAGAGTTAGAACGACCAGAATTAAAGAAAATACAGGCAGCTGTTGATTCTATTATTGAAGATTATCAGGATAGAGCTATTGGTTTAAAACAATTAGCCAGTGGTTATAGGTTTCAAGTAAAAGATGGTTATTCATATTGGGTGTCTCGGTTATTTGAGGATAAACCCCCCAAATATTCCAGAGCATTATTGGAAACAATTGCCATTATCGCTTATCGACAACCCGTAACGCGTGGTGATATTGAAGATATTCGTGGTGTAAGCGTAAGTTCTAATATTATTAGGACCTTATTAGATAGAGAGTGGGTGCGAGTTATTGGCCATAAAGAAGTGCCAGGCCGACCAGCTTTATATAGTACAACTAAAGATTTTTTAGATTATTTTAATTTGTCATCATTAGAATATTTACCTACACTGGAAGAAATTAAAGATTTAGATTTTTCTTCTGAAAAGAAAATAATGACTGATACAGATCAGCCACAACAACTTGTTGATAAGGCTGATACCGAAGAACAAGTGAGTAAAGAACAATTAAGTGAAGAGCAAACAAGTGAAAAACAAAAAAGCATCGAACCCATCTCAGAAACCAGACACTAAAGAAACGATTGTTTCTGAAGAAAATGCAGCTCCAGGTGGGGAGCGTATTCAAAAAGTACTTGCGCGTGGCGGATTAGGGTCTAGAAGAGAAGTTGAGCGTTGGATTACTGAAGGCCGAATCAGCGTTAATGGTGTAAAAGTTACACCAGGGCTACATCTAGTATCGGGTGACCAAGTTCAGGTAAATGGTCGAAATGTTAATTGGGAAAAATATACCGAACAAACAACACGTGTATTGGTTTATAACAAACCTACGGGGGAAGTTGTTACCAGAAGAGATCCTCAAGGTCGCCCCGTCGTTTTTTCACGATTGCCTAAACTAGAAGTAGGGCGTTGGATTTCAGTGGGTAGGCTTGATATTAATACATCAGGTTTATTATTACTGACTAACAATGGTGAATTGGCAAATCGATTAATGCATCCTGCACAAGAACTAGATAGAGAATACGCAGTTCGTATCTTAGGTGATGTGCCAGAAGACATGATCAAACGCTTAAAAGAAGGTGTTGAATTAGAAGATGGTAAAGCCCATTTTAATGACATTCAATTTTTCTCTGGTGAAGGTGCAAATAAGTGGTTTCATGTAGTGGTAAAAGAAGGTCGTAATCGTCTAGTTAGAAGGTTATGGGAATCACAAGGTGTAACAGTAAGTCGTTTGATGCGTGTACGTTATGGACCGTCAGTTTTACCGACTAATGTAAGAGCAAAAGATAGCTATGAGTTAAATAATAAAGAGTTAGGTATTTTAATGGAGTTTGTAGGTATGCAAGCAGAAAAATCATTAAAGCCATCTTTAAGCCAGGGTAGAGGTAACCGTAGCCGTTAAGCTAGTTGTAGAGCGGACTTCAGTCCGCTATAAAGATAATTTATATAAACCATGGCGGACTGAAGTCCGCTCTACATCTCAGTCTTCATTTCTTAATAAACTGTTTTCTGACTACTAAAGAAAACCAGACATTTTTGTATCCTCCGTTATATCTTCTCTAATAAAAAAACAGCCAAGTGATTAATCTATGAAAGAAAATTCCATTGATGTAGATGTACTTTGTGTCGGTCATGCTTGTTACGATTTAGTTTTTTCTGTTCAAAAACACCCAGAAAGTGATGAAAAGGTTTTTGCCGATGATTTAGTCTCAAGTGGTGGCGGTCCAGCTGCAAATGCTGCTATTGCAGTTTCAAGGTTGGGATTAAATGCCGCTTTTGCAGGATACTTAGGTAACGACCTTTATGGTGAAATGCATCTGCAAGAATTTATTAATCATCAAGTAGGTACACAGCTTATAGCTCGAGGGAATGCTCCCACACCTTTATCAACAGTTTTAGTTAAACCCGATGGTAAAAGAGCCTTAGTAAATTACAAAGGATCAACAAAAGCCTTACTTGAAGGTGACATTGATTTTTCAACGATTAAAGCAAAAGTTATATTGTTAGATGGACATGAACCTTATATTTCATTAAAGCTTGTTGAATTGGCGCGTAAACTTAAAATTCCCACAGTTTTAGATGCAGGTTCTTTGCATGAAGGTACTGAAAAATTAATGGATAAAGTTGACTATTTAGTCGCTTCTGAGAAGTTTGCTTGTCAAGTTGCAGGTGATGTTGATTCTGCATTAGCAGTTTTAGCAACAAAATCTCCAGCAGTTGTTATTACACTAGGTGAAAAGGGACTTATTTGGCAGCGTGGAGACCAATTAGGTGAGATGCCAGCTATAAGTATAAGTGCTGATATCTGCGATACTACGGGAGCAGGGGATGCATTTCATGGTGCTTTTGCAGCAGCAATCGCAAAAAATATGAGCTGGAGTGATGTTCTCTCATATTCGAGTGTGGCCGGTACATTGTGCTGTACTAAAGTTGGAGCTAGAACAGGGCTGCCAAGTAAAGTAGAGCATAACAAAGTCTTTTTATCCTTGTAATTTCTTTTTAGTTGTCCTGAGAGCATCTGTCGTTTATTCGAGACATAACTTGTAATAAATTGTCTAAGCAGTTTATATTTTTGTATCATTTTTGGTGTATTAAGTTATTTGACCTATTGAATGTGGGTTAAATAACATAGTTTAATTTATAACCCCTTATTTTGATTTTGTTGTTTATATGTAAGTTATTGTTGCTAAATGGCAAAAGCACAACCGGATCAGAATGTGCTTGATTTATATAAGTAATTTATACAATTAAATCAGGGGATAAAATTGAAAACAAAATTAAGTATTGCTATTGCATCAATAGTAGCAATTCCACTACAAGTATCTGCAGAACATGAGCATTTACCAACAATTGTTGTTGAAGGCAGTCAGATGCGTTCTGGAACATTTGGTACAGCACCAGATTCTTCAGGCTTAAAAGATACGGCTTCATTATTAAAGCGTGTACCGGGTGCAAACGTTAATAGAAATGGCCCGTTAACGGGTGTTGCTTCATACCGAGGTATGTTTGGTAACCGAGTCAATATTTCTATTGATGGTGCCAATATGAAAGAAGTTGGACCAAACAGTATGGATCCCCCATTAAGCCATATCCCAGCTCCTTTAACAGGTAAATTAACTGTTCACAGAGGTATTGCACCTGTAAGTAGTGGTATTGAATCATTTGGTGGTTCAATGCATGCAGAATCTAAAAAAGGCCGTTTTGCTGAAGGTGATGGTGTAGAAACAAGTGGTACAGCAGCAATGGGCTATGGAACTGTTGATGATGGACACTTTGGTGCTTTGTTAGGTGCAGTAGCTACAAAGAACCACAAATTGTATTTAAGCGGTAGTAAAGAGCAAGGCCGTGATTACAAGGTAAAAGACAACGAAAAGCAAGAAAATACACGTTATGACCGTGAGGCATTTACTGCTGGATACGGCTACCAACGAGAAGGTCATGAGTTTGGTATAAACTACAGTAACAATAATACTGGGAATACAGGAACACCTGCATTACCTATGGATATTGATTATGTAAGGGGTGGTTTGTACGATGCTAATTATAGCTGGGATTTAGGCGATGGTTATAAAGTAAAAACCAATGTTTTCTATCAAAAGATGCGTCATTGGATGAGTAATACTGTTATGCGTAGTGGCGGTACTATGATGATGGATGCAATGAGCAATCGTACAGAGGTTGAGGCTGGTGGAATTGATCTAGCAGTTGATATGCCTTTGTTTAATGGTATTTTGACAGTTGGTGTTAATGGTGATCAGTCTAATCATGATGCAAACTCTACAATGGTTGATACTAGTACGTCGAATGGAGTTATGGGTGCTGGTCCGGGCCCATCTAATATGACAATGACTACTAACTTTTTTAATGGTGTAGAGCGAGATCGTTATTCTGTATTTACTGAATGGACTGGTGATATTGCTGATGACTTAGTGTTGGAGTTAGGGGCACGTTATACGCACACATGGTCAGATGCTGGTGAAGCAAGTACTTCAGCTATGGGGAGCCCTGCAATGAACCCTGATCTTCAGGATGATTTGACTGAGTTTAATGATGCAGATAGAAAACGTAATTTTAATGAAGTTGATTTAGCTGCGGTTCTACGTTATAGCGTTTCTTCTGAGCTGGATGTGGAAGTAGGGTTGGCTAGAAAAAATAGAGCACCAACTTATCAAGAACTTTATTTGTGGACTAACAACAAAGCTGTTGGTGGCTTTGCTGATGGAAGTACTTATATTGGTGATTTAAATTTAGACCATGAAACGGCTTACCAGTTTGATTTAGGGTTTGATTGGCATAATGAAAATGCTTATGTTGCACCGCGTTTCTTCTATCATTATGTAGATGATTATATTCAAGGTGAAGCTACATCAAGAGGAATGCCTAGTAACCCTATTCTACAATGGAGTAATATTGCGGCACAGTTCTATGGTGTCGATTTAGAAGCGGGTTACACAATTACTGATAATTGGCGTGTAGATGCTGGTTTAAACTATGTTCGTGGTGAGCGTGTTAATGCACCAACGGGGGATTCTGATTTATACCGTATTGCTCCTTTAAACGGAAGAACTCAACTAACTTATGAGCAATCTGGCTGGATGGGTGCAATTGAAGGTATCTTCTATGCAGACCAGGGTGATGTTGCCGGATATAACCAAGAGCAAAAAACTAAAGGTTATATGGTATTAAACCTACGTGGTAAATATGAACCTTATCATGGTGTAGTAATTGGTACGGGTATCGAAAATGTTGTAGGTAGTAAGCGTTATGATCATTTAGGCGGGTATGTAAACCATAACCGAGATAATGGCCGTGTTGCTATGCCTGGACGTAATATCTATGCAACATTAGCTTATAACTGGTAACAGTTTTAGTTATTAGCTAGAAATAAAAAAGCGCGGTTAATCCGCGCTTTTTTTCGTTGGAAGGATTGCTTTTTTTGTTACACAAAAAAGTAATCCTTCATTTTTAGAAATATAGACTTTTCTAAAATTGAGACAAAATCTGCCCCTGAATTTTCTCTGCCATCTGATGGCGATTTTCAGCATCACGAATAGGGCGACCCACTACAATATAATCTGCACCATTCTGAAAAGCTTGTTCAACACTCACAACACGTTTTTGATCATCATCAACACGGTTATCAACAGGACGAATCCCTGGTGTAATCACTAATAAACGATGATCTAACTCTTTACGCAACATTGCCACTTCAAGCCCAGAAGAAACAATACCATCACAGCCAATTTCTAAAGCACGTTTAGCACGTGACAATACAAGGTCGCGCACATCACATTTAAAGCCTAAGTCATCTAAATCACCACGATCAAGACTTGTTAATGCAGTAACAGCCAGTACTTTTAAATCACCTTTATTTGCAGCTGCAGCTTCCATAATGGCATCATTACCATGAATAGTGGCTAAATCCACCCCTTTGCTGCTTAAGGCCTTAATTGCACGGCCAACGGTGGCAGAAATATCAAAAAACTTTAAATCAACAAAGACTTTTTTATTACGCGCTTT
>ENA-OSET01001646-OSET01001646.1-sediment-metagenome-genome-assembly--contig:-NODE-1646-length-22977-cov-4.595546_pt1 | contig 22977 bp, 19 predicted proteins | sample MGYA00237882_ERZ534229 | MGnify/ENA primary metagenome ERZ534229 (study PRJEB26408, sample SAMN06266212) | sediment metagenome | isolation source: Hudson Canyon methane seep mesocosm | place... | reverse complement strand
CAATTACTTGCGAAAGAACATGATGCTGAGTTGATATACGAACCCATATTGTTGGGTGCGGTACACAAGGCCTCCAAAAATATTGCGCCAGGGCTTGTCCCAGCAAAAGCGAGATACATGATGGCATACGACCTTCCACGTTATATCAAGCGCTATGGTATTCCATTTAAGATGAATCCATTTTTCCCGATCAATACGCTTCAGGCAATGCGCGGTTGTTTTGCAGCAATGGAATTAGGTGTGTTTGATCAGTATATTGAAGCAGTGTTCGACGCGATGTGGGTGAATGGGATTAACCTAGGAGACGAAGCTTCCTTCAAGGGCGCTTTAGTCGACCAGGGAATCGATGCCGACAAGCTATTTGCACTCACAGGAGAAGCCTCAATCAAAGAGCAATTGAAAGAAAATACCGAGAAAGCTGTCAACAGAGGGTGTTTTGGCGCACCAACAATGTTTGTCGGTAAAGACATGTTCTTTGGTCAGGATAGACTTGAGTTTGTAGAAGAAGCCCTGGCAATTTAATTGAGTAAACGAAGCACAGGTTTGAAACAGGGTCTGCTCGTGAACGATATTGCGCCTTTTGCTATAAAGATTTAGAGCAGTCAGCAATTCATATGGATTGTATAGAGCCTACTTACACACAAAATTTGATTACTATAATGTGGCAGAGATTCTTCGAGAAAAATTAGCGACTTCTACTTTTGTCAAAAAGTTAATATTGTATATGAGAACCAAAAACTATAGTCATTTAGTTCTTACGCTGCCCCTAATTGGTATTCCTGTCTAAACCATCTGTAATCACTGTGACATGAAACTTTCTCCGCCCGCGACTATGATAGCCCCTGCTATATAGCAATGCACACACCTCTACTTTGAATCATTACGGTCTTATATTTCCAATGCCAGCGCTACACTTTTTGCCTATCAATGCACAAATAACATTACATTCCATTGGAAAGTATTTTCTGATCCTTTTGATCGGCTTATCACTAACCGCATGTGGAAATGATCAGCAATCACAAGATCAAACAAGTACAACTCCTGAGAGTACTAAGGAACCAAGCCCTGAAGAATTGAGTCCAGAAAAATCAGGTGCTATAGAATCAAGCTCTGACTCAATAAGCTCTGAAGATGCTTTTACCGGTAGAGTTGTAAAAGGTGTGATAAGCAATGCAATTATTAATGTTTACCCTATTATTAATAACGACAACACTTACTCTGTTGATAAGAGCGCACCACCAGTTACTACCAGAACTAATGGCAATGGTTACTATCAAGTAAAAACGACGACCAAAAGAAAAGATAGATATTACTATGTTGAGGTATTAACCGACGAAAACAGCAAAATGCTATGCGACTTCAATACGGGTTGTGAATCAAGTGACGGAGGCTTTGCCAACTTTGGCGAGTCATTTAGTTTAACAACCGGTTTTACGTTATCCAACGTCGTCAAATCAAAAGCGGGAAAAATCAACCACGCGCCGATTAGCCCATTAACTCACTTATCTATCAAACACGCTGAGTCTCTTCCAGGAGGTATTAGTCCAGAAAATATCATTGCGGGCCAACAGTTTATCGAGAGTACATTTGAGTTAGGTAGTGATGCGCTCGCATTAATCCCTACTGATTTAACGTCTGTATCTGAAATTAGAAAGTTAAAGTCGCAAGAGCTCAAGCTGGGTTTAATTTCAGCCTCCTTCATGCCAATTATTGAATTACCTCTGTGGCATAAATTATCGATGCAATCTATAGATGAGATCATTTTAAACGCCAACAAACTGGCTATTTTTCTCAACGACGGAAGCCTTTCGACACAAAGCGCTAAAACCTTGTCGGTCATTGAAACAGACACATACAAGCACTACAACACCCTGACATCTACCCCGTTAGTAATATTGGAGCACCCAACTTCAATATCTGCCTTGGAAGGCGATAATGTGCAACTTGATGTTCTGGCTAGCGCTTCAAAATCAATTAGCTATCAATGGCTGAAAGACGGCCTCACCTTAGATAATGAAACTAGTGAGTCCTTATTTTTGGACAGTGTTAGCGCCAGCTCTACCGGGGTCTACTCGGTTATTGTTAAGACAAGCACTGAAAGCATTGAGTCACTCTCAGCCTTAGTATCAGTTGAAACGAGCATCTCACCTGTATCAATAGTAACTCACCCAAGCTCTGTGGTCGCGACAGAAGGAGATAGCATCTCGTTCAAGGTCATCGCAGAGGGTGACACACCATTGTCTTATCAATGGCAAAAGGGTGGTTCAGTGTTAATTAACGAGACCTCGAGTAGCATTACGCTACATCCGATCACTTTGTCAGACGCAGGAACCTACAGTGCATTGATCTCTAATAACTTTAGCAGCGTACAGTCAAACTTTGCTGATCTTACAGTTCTCCCGGCAATCGAACCTATTATGATCACAGAGCAGCCAACAAATGTGATTATTAACGAAGGAAATGCTGCCTCTTTTTCAATAAGTGCTACCGGTGGTGGTTTCATATCTTACCAGTGGCGTAAAAACGATCAGGTGATACCTGAAGCGTACGGCTCGGTCTTTGCCATCAATACAACAACCCTTGAGGACTCAGGTTCATATGATGTTATTTTATCCAATAGCGTCGGAACTAAATTGTCTCAACCTGCAAGCCTCAACGTTATTTCTAATGCTGAGCCTGTAACCATAATCAACCACCCACAAGGACTCAGTGTTAATGAAGGCGAGGCCGCCTACTTAGTCGTTAAAGCATCGGGTGAAGGGCTACTGAATTATCAGTGGCTTAAAGATGGCGAGTCAATGGCCGGTTCAAATACTGAACAGTTTATAATAGGAAAAACAATTCTGAGTGACCAAGGTAGCTATCAAGTTATTGTGAGTAATGAAGAAAGTTCCACACTCTCTGACACAGCCTACGTATCAATAATTCCAAGTCCAATAATAACAAACCCGTCAACTGTTAACCTAAGCTGGAACATCCCTACTTTGCGTGCTGATGGGAGCGAATTAATAGCCTCTGATATTCAAGGTTACATTATTGCCTATGGGACTGACTCACTAAACCTCGATCAAGAAATATCTGTCAACGGCAGTAATACGGTCTCCGCGTCAATAGAACTTTGGCCAAATACTTACTATTTGAGAATAGCTACACTTGACGCAAACAATGTGCAGAGTGATTTTTCAAATTCCGTACAGATCACTTTAGAATAAAGTGTAATCACGACAAATCAAAATCACAGATTCGCCCATAAGTCTTAATCTGCCAAGAGGCAGAGTATACCCCAGGTGTGTTTACTCTGCCGTTTATCGTTGCTGGTCTTTTAGTAGTTTGCACCCTGATTTTGTTGTCTATGCTACCCCCTAAGGAAGTGCGTCAGTCACCCTTCTGAATTAAGGCTGTGGCAAGACCCTAGTATTGTAGGTGCTGGAAAGGTTATTGACGAGAAACAGGAGATAAATGGCTCTACAGAAATCGTTTTTTGAAGAAATAGATGCTACTAGTGTTGTGAGTCAGCGCTTTTCCTATATTCAAAAAGGGCGTATTTTTGTTCATTTTCGTTATATATCACGATTTTTAAACTGCCGATTTTATCTTTTGCTGTGAATGTCTCCTTTGTCGTGTAGAAAACTATAATTCAAATATCGTATTGAACCCCACTAAATATAGCTGTTCCTAGCTTGACTCACGACAACCAAAGTTGCTGCAACTAGAGTCGTAATTTTGTAGAAAGAGCCGGGTAAAAAAGTGAGATCTCTTGAACATGATTAAAGATTGATATTAATTCGATCTTCAGCGAGCAGAATAAGGCGATCATTCTGCTCGCTTAACTTAATTAAGCAAGTGACGCCAAACGGCCTCTGATTATCTCTTTAGCCTCTTTCATCATGGTGCTGATTAACTCGTCACAACTAGGAATATCATGAATCAAACCGGCCACCATGCCGCAGCTCCACGCGCCTGCATCCATATCACCTTCGGTCATGATTTTTGGGTAGACACCAGCAACTAAAGGAATAATGTCTTCTATCTTGGTATCGGCTCCTTTTTCTTTTTCGATATCCAATAATTTTTGTACGTTAGCATTTTTCATTACACGCTCGGTATTACGCAAAGGGCGCATGATTAACGTCGTGTCCAATTCGCTTGCCGCGACAATAGCGTCTTTCACATTCTGGTGAACCGGTGCTTCTTTAGTGGCGATAAAGCGCGTACCCATATTGATACCCTCGGCTCCCAAAGCTAATGCGGCTACCATTTGTTGCGCATTTCCAATACCACCAGATGCGACAAAAGGAATAGTTAATTCCTCTGCAGCACGGGGTAATAAAATCATGTTTGGTATGTCATCTTCACCTGGATGTCCACCACACTCAAAACCGTCAACACTCACTGCATCACAGCCGATTTTTTGCGCTTTTAAAGCATGGCGGACCGATGTGCATTTATGAATCACTTTGATTCCAGCTTCTTTTAGCGCTGGCATATATTCTTCTGGTGAGCGGCCGGCCGTTTCGACTATCTTAACGCCACCTTCTACTATCGCCTTGATATAGCCAGGGTAGTCGGGCTTTGCAAAACCTGGCAAGAACGTTAAGTTAACGCCGATAGGCTTGTCGGTCATGGTCTTACATTTGGCGATTTCCTTGGCAAGGTCAGCAGGCGACTTTTGCGTTAGGCCAGTAATGATGCCTAGACCACCTGCGTTTGATACCGCCGCTGCAAGTTCGGCAAACCCGACATAGTGCATACCACCTTGAATAATAGGGTGTTCGATGCCAAAAAGTTCTGTAATACGTGTTTTCATTTCTTATTCCTCGTTGTTGATACTCATACAATCAGTTTTGTCCATAGCGTTGGATTTACCTATAAGGTTGTCATCTGAAGCGTCCATTAATCAGGCCAACAAGCTCTAAACACCTTCCGTCGATCATGGCATCATTAAGCCCCTATCGCCAAGCGGTTCTTCGTAAACTCTGTTAGCTACGCATAACTTTTGGCTGAATGGTCTTAGTACGTATGATCAGACACCAATGCCACTTACTTAAAGCTGGTTTATTGAAAAAAACACCAAGGTGTTCAGAGTCAGACCAAACAGCTTCTTAGTTTGCTTTGATCCCTTCGAAGCATTGAAAGAACGCTACCACCGAGGACACCGAGGCCCTTCGGGCTCACACCGAGAAAACCTTCAAGGACTAGTCTACTTGTTCACTTTCTCTGTGTAGCGCATCGCGCCTCAGTGCCCTCTGTGGTGGGAAACGTTTTTTTCGATCTTAAATAAGTGGCATTCTGATCAGACACCTATCACTTTCCGACCTTTTTCTTTCAAGTGTTTAGCGCGCGCATCCGCAATGCCGTCTTTAATGAACGGTGGTGAAAAGCCATCAAATAGACCGTTGTGTACAATTTCGCCCTTCATCAAAGTAGGAAGTATCGCTGCGTTAGCAAAGATCTCATCTATGAAGAGTTTATCTGAACCATCTAGGTTTTCGTATTTAAGCTGAAGTTGCTCGAAGCTCCATACGCGATACTGATGCACACTAAATGTCGCTTCAGCGCCGTACACGGTTGCGGTAAATGTCTTATTTCTATCTTTTCCAGCAATTGCACATGCTTTGGCAAATGGGATATATGTTTTCCCTATAAATTCTAGTAATTCTTCTAGACTCTTTGGAAGCCCGTCGTCTAAGTCGATCCACTCACCAAACTCTGTTTGCCCTGCGCAGCCTCGAGTATCACCAAGATCCATAATGGTATCGAGCCATCGGCACGTTCTCGGCGCATTGATCTCTATGATTTCGTTTGATTGAGGATCATTAAATATATGCGCTTTAAGTGGACCGTACAAAGCGAAGTCGGCCATAGAGGGTTTGAAACCGAGTAGGAACTGAAAGTTTAGGAAGTGCCTTTCTAAGATCGCTAGTAGATCTAGAATTTGCTCATCGATATTCGGTTTGATGCTCTCATCCCCCAAACCCAAGTGTTTATTGAACCCATCTTGGCGTGCCGATATTGTTCCTGCCAACATTTGTGGCGTCATTTGTGGGTCGCCGTAGGTAAATCCACGAGCCAGCCGGTGGCCGAGTGTACGGTTGTTTTGTTCGTTACCCCAGCGCGTATGCATATGAAGTCGTGGCATGTATTCGTCCGCAAACTCTTCGACTAACCACATGATCATCTCTAAACGCGGGTCATCCGGTATGGTCGGCTTCTCTGGATAAGTAGTTTCAAAATACTGGAGAATCGGTGTTGAATCCTGCATAACCTGTTCGTCGGGCGTGAGGATCACCGGCACGATCGATTGCCCAACGAGTTTAGTAATGTCGTCAGTCATGACCTTCATGTTGACCTCCATACGCTTGTAAGGTATTCCCTTATAGTTCATATAGCTCATGACCTTCTGAGAATAAGGCGAGCCATATGCTTGCCAAATACGGTAATGATTCTCTTCGCCAGCATTTAATTGTCGGCTCGAGCTCATCGACTTTTGCTCTTGCTGGATATTGGCGGGTACAGTTTTGTTCATTGTTCAGCCCTTAATTTAGTTATTGCGATACGGAGAATAATTGCGATCTTGATCACATAGAAAACGCGGTACTTCCTAGAATAAACGTCAGGCTTTGATGGCAAGCCTTCAGCATTTTGTCGTTGTCTCTGATCACTCTGGATTTAAGTAGGAGGCCATTTAGGGACAGCGACAGTTGCTCCGCCACTAGGACACTATCAAACCTGTCGGAAATGCGTTGCTCTCGCTTGGCTTGCTCGACGCAGCGAAGAAAGTTCTCCTGTAAGAGCAAGTCATAATTATTTATCAACTCGTGAACGCCTTTATGATGGCTGGCAACTTCCGCGGTACTGTTAACAAGGAGGCAGGCCAAGCCTTCATTTCCATCGGCTAGATCGGTAAAACAGGAAGTGAAGAAATCTACGATCGATTTAATGGGGTCCTTCTGATTTAGATAACGCTCTATACGCTTTCCCACCACTTTTTCGGCATAGTGCTCAAGTATCTGCAAGAAAAGCGCTTCTTTGTTGCCAAAAGCATTGTATAGACTGCTGGGTACAAGTCCGGTTGCATTCTCTAGGTCTTTTACACTGGTTGCTGTGTAACCCTTGCGCCAAAATACCTGCATTGAATTAACCAGGGCTGCTTGCGGGTCGAATTTTTTAGGTCTAGCCATGGTCTTTCCTTCAATGGGAGTCTCAACACGAGTTTGCTCAGTTTGCTATACAGGGTCAGTCGAGAAGTCTGGTTTTCTTTTCTCAATGAACGCTTGCATACCCTCAGCGCGATGTTTTGATGCTGCCGTTTTGTTTACCGCCTCACGCTCTAAATTAATTGCCGTCGCAAGAGGCACAAACTCTCCCTGTATTACAGCCTTAAGCACACCCTCTATCGCCAAAGGGGGTTGGGAAGATAGCTCGTGTGCGAGCTCTATGGCTTTGCTTTGCAACAGATCATTTGGCCAAACTTCATTTACGAGCCCTATCTCTAAAGCTCTAGGGCCGGATATCTTTTTCCCGCGCAATATCATATCTAAGGCATGATCTCTTCCTACGCAGCGACTTAGCCGTGCACTACCACCCCAAGCCGGAACAGTACCCAAATCCATCTCAGGCAGCCCAATTTGAGCGCCTTCCTGGGCCGCGAAGCGAAAGTGGCAAGCCAAAGGAAGTTCCAAACCACCACCCAGACAATAACCGCACATTACAGCAATAACAGGCTTCTTGAGATTTTCGATTCTGGATAGAACCTGTAAGCGTTGATCAAGCAAGGCATCTACCCCACCTTTGACCTGAGCTCCCTGCACAAATTGTTTCAAGTTCATACCAACCGAGAAATTTTGCTCTTGTGCCCCGCGAATCACAATGGCGCGAACACTGGCATCTTCTTCTAGCTCTGGAATGAGCACTTCCAGTTGGTCAATAAACTCCAAAGTCATGCGATTCCATGGAGCGTCGTCAATGATAATAATGGCCACCGGGCCATCTCGTTCGACTAGTAAAGCGGGGTCACTGGAACTCATTTTCATCTCCGTTGTCTATCGCTAGTTGGTACGTTTAGACCACCACAACAACGAGCTAAGTTATTTAAGAATCATTTATGTAGTGATCACTACAAAACTAATTCAGACTATCAATCCTTAAATTTCAGGTCAAGAGATCAGGTGAAATTTTATGCAAACTGACTGAGCGAAAGGTGTGAGGATATCGCGCCCTGCAAAGCATGAGCGTGAGTATTTATGATGGATTCAGCTTATTTTGGCGTTGGCGGAATATACTAGATTTTTGCTGCCTTAAGCCTTTCGAAATTTTGCCTAAATGGAGAGCTTGTGTGTTCAATCAATAGATTCGACACAAACATAGCCCTTATTTCGAATGGTTTTAATATGACGGTGGCTCTTCTTATCAGCAGCCAATTTCGAGCGAAGTTGGCAAATAGTGATGTCAATGAGACGATTTTGGCCGTCGTACTCGATTCCTCTCATCGCCTTGAATATCTGGTCGCGACTAAGGATAACACCTTGCTGTTGCGCCAAGAGCAGAAGAATATCGTATTCAGGCGTGGTCAACTCTATCTCATGTAGGGCGTTTTTCACTTGAAGCGTGGCCGTGTGAATAGAGATATCACCGAATCTGACAATATCACTTGGCTGCGACTGTTCAGTCTCAACATAAACAGGTTTTTCTGATAGGACAGCTATTGGAGCTTGTCGACGAAGTAATGCGCGTACGTGTGCCAATAAAATTCTTGGCTCAACCGGCTTGTTGATAAAATCATCTGCCCCAACCTCCAAGGCGAGGATATGATCAACTGAGTCGCTTGAAGCAGTGAGCATTAGAATAGGTTTGTCATAGGAGGGCCGAACTTCTCTACAAATGCTGATGCCATCTTTGCCAGGGAGCATCAAATCTAAAATGACAATATCTGCCTGATATTCAAGGATGCGCTCGACGGCATTCAGGCCGTGAGGCTGAATTTCCACCATAAATTCAGCAACTTCTAAGTATTCTTTGATCAAAGCGGCTAGGTCATCGTCATCTTCGACCAAGAGTATGCGTTTTTTAATGCTGTCTAAATTTGCCATATCTTTGCTCTATAGCCGTATGTGTTAAGTATGATGCGCTTCCGTCAATTCGCCATTCATTGAGACTAGCTGTTAGTCTGAATCATCGTCCTCTAAGTCCTCTAAGTCCTCGTCTAACTCTTCTTCTAACTCCTCTTCTAACTCTTCTTCTAGCTCCTCTTCTAGCTCTTCTTCTAACTCTTCTTCTAACTCTTCTTCTAACTCTTCTTCTAACTCTTCTTCTAACTCTTCTTCTAACTCTTCTTCTAGCTCAAGTTCACGAAGCGCTCTTAGGTAATCACGTTCATCTAACTCATCATTAGTTTCTTCAGACTCAAAATCCTCATCATCTTCATTTTTTATGCCTTCCAAATCTCGAAGACGGCGAACGTCAAAGTCATCATCTCGTTCAAAAATCGAGTATTCATCTTGATCGCGCGCCATCAGGCTAGGGCTGCAGACTAAACACAGACATAAGCTAACAATAGGTAAGAAACGAATAACAACAGATTTCATTTACAACATGTACTCTCTCATAGAAGGTCGGATATGATCCGGCAAAGAAGACTTAAGTTTGTACCTGTTTATATTGTCATAGGACTACGTTAATACCTATGGGCTCACGTTTGCGTTTTGTATAGCGGATGTTAGGTCATTGTTTAGACAGTTTTTTTGACCATTCAAATGTGAAGCATGCGCCCCCAAGATCACTATTTGATAGAGACACTTCACCATTATGCATATCAGCAATACGTGAAACGATTGCTAGACCTAGCCCAAAGCCACCTAGTTTTTTATTCCTGCTCGATTCGACACGTTTGAATGGTTGGAAAATTGTCTGCCAATGCTCTGGCTCAATCCCTTGACCATCGTCCTCAACAGTAAGTACATAATTATCATCAGCAATTGAAAAACGGACTAGTACTTTCCTCTCAGAATAGCGTAAGGCATTTGACATTAGGTTTTGTATCAAGCGGGCGAGATAGAAGACATAAGCTTCAGCCCTGCTATCGTCAATATCACTCACAAACTCAATTTGTTTGTTTGGGTACATAGCCGTCAGTTTGGCCTTCACATCAGATATGCATTCTTCCATACTAAATTGACTAATAACTTGTTGAGGCCTGTCTTCCTTTTTATCACCAGATTCTAACTGTTGAAAAAATAACGTTTCATCTACCAGTGCGTTGAGTTCGAGAAGATCGTTTTTCAAGCCAGATATTTTGTCATGAACAGGGTCGTCTTCAGACTCAAACTGTGCAGAGATTAAATCTAAACGGAACTTCATTCGACTAATGGGCGTTCTCAATTCATGTGCGACCGCCTGTGTCATATGCTTTTGATCTAGTATCAGGTCACTTATCCGTTCTGCCATGCCGTTAAAGCTGCCCGCTAACTCAGAAACCGTATCTAAACCAGCGTCTTGAACTCTTGTATTAAAATAACCTGGGCCAAACTGTTGAACCATGGTTGTCATGTTTTTTAGCCTCCCTTCTAAACGACGAACCATTAAGTAAGCACCAAATCCGGTGATCAATAAGGAAATAAATATTAAGGTTACCAACAATGAAACTGGTATTACCTGAAAGATCGGGATGGGACCTAACACCAAGACCTGTGGTTCGCGCTTGTTGATTAGGCTATAAACATTGAGCACTTCGTTGCCTTGCGTATTTATTTCCAACGAAACGACAACGGACCCACTTTTAAGTCTCTTTTTCTGCTCGTTATCCAAACGCTGACTGCTCATATTTTCTATCAGCAATGGAAAAGAATACATTTCTTGAAGTCGTTTGATTTTATCAGCTCTATCGTGGCTACCGAAGCGCCCTAGTTCGTTCAGTACAAGCAGGGCGCTCACGCGAAGTTGTTGTTCCGAGACACTATCGATATAAGTCGTGACCAGTTGAAACGGCTTATCATCTGACTTCAAAGTCGAATCTACAGTGGAATTTAATCCGGCGAATACCTGAAAGTTTTCTTTATCCCCAGCAAAACGAAATACCAAACTACCTCGTTTTAATTTCTCTAACTCACCTGCATCTAAATCAATTTTATCGGAAGACGAGAGCTTGAGTTTCAATCCACTCAGTCGTTCAACAATGCCCAACCATTCTTCGCGCTTGGCGCCTTGGTGACGACTCAAGCCCTCTCGAATAAGAAAGAAGGTTCCTTGGTAGATCGATTCATTGTATTCGATCAATCGAGATGTGTTGATACTACTAAAAATGACATAGCAGGCGAGTATCGCCGCTAAGATAATTAGAATAAGACCGGAGTAAATACGTACAAACATGCGAGCGTTTCACTAGAGACATAAAATTTAGCCAATGGTTATTATTTATAGCGTGGAATAATATTCTGGGCAAGGAGTTGTTCTTTGTGGGCCCACTATCAAAGTTTGTTTTTGGTCGCGACAAAGCTCCGATTCTCTATTTTATGAACCTTGTCTCACTCCACAACGGTAGTTTTAACCTAACTGACCTAATTTACCCTTCTTTGACAAAGTTATTTAACGTCCTGTTTCTTATGATTTAAAGGCTTCTACCTCCAGTGGAAACTAACTAAAAAATAAACGAATAACTAAAAATCGGAGTCAATAATGAAAAGCCTGAAAATCAAGATTGTGACCTTTGCGTCATTACTCGTAGCTGCGTGCGCTGTTAACGCGACTGGCTATAGCAATGTTTATGTATTTGGCGATAGTTTGTCAGATAATGGAAATTTGAGCATGGCTCCAGGCGCGCCTGCTGGTACCCCAACTCGATTCACCAACGGCCCTGTTGCTGTTGAAGTTATAGCAGGAGCATTCGGTTTTGCGCTCACTCCTTCTGACCATTTGAATGGTGGTTACACAGGAAATAACTATGCAATTGCGGGTGCAAAGGCTGTTGATGATGATGGTGATGAGTCAACATTCGATATCAACCTACCGACACAAGTTAATGCGTTCTTGGCTATTCACGGTGGTGTTGCGCCTTCAGATGCCTTGTACATTATGCTGATTGGCGGTAACGACATTCGCGCTGCCCGTGAAATTCGTTCTGCTGCGGTATTCGCTGCAACGCCTGCTGAGCGTCAAGCTATTCGCCAAGCGGCTAACGCTTCGTTAAAAGCAGCGGTTGAATCTGAGCAAGCTCAACTTCTTAAGCTAATCGCAGCTGGCGCTTCCAATATTTTGGTATCTAATGCTCCTGATATTGGCGCGATTCCAGAAACAGATTTGGTTGCCGCAGGACTTCTTGCTAACGCACAAACGCCAAAACAAGAAAGAAAAGCAATGAGAATCCCGAAGGTAACGACTAAGCTGTCTGCTAAGTACAACCGTAAGTTAGCACGTAAAGTTGCGCGCATTGAACACCAAACTGGCGTCGACATTATTGAATATGACCTATTCAGCTTTTTGACTGACCAGATCGAAAATGGTGAAGATTACGGTTACTCAAACGTAGATGATGCATGCATCTGGATCTTCTCTCAAGGTGGCGTTGTTAATCCTGAGTGTTCAGACTTTCCTACTGCAAGTGGCTTTTTGTTTTGGGATGAAATTCACCCAACTACAACTGCTCACCAAGGTGCAGGTATGGAAATCGTCGGTGAATTGCTAGCACAATAGTTTAATGATGTAGTACTGATGTAGTACTGATGTAGTACTGATGTAGTAATAAAGGGGCCTTGCGCCTCTTTGTTCGTTATATATTGCATCAAACCCAATCACCCACTCCAGAAATTCTATCCAATTACGACGCAATTCTCAGTGCGTCACCTATACTGATAACTTGCATTAATCAAATGATTCAAATTCAACCTGAAACGAAAGAGGTGTAAGTAGTTTGCCCAAGATGCTCAAGTTATTGTCCATCGATGATGACCCCTTAATACACAAAATCGTTAAAAAGACGCTCGATAGGCGTTTTATCATTAGCACGGCGTCAGACGGAAAAGCTGGCGTGAAGGCGGCGGTGAAAGAATGCCCTAATGTCATTCTTCTCGATGTCGAAATGCCTGGCATGAACGGCTATGAAGTCAGTGATTATTTAAAACACACGACAGCAACCGCGGATATTCCGATTATATTCCTATCGAGTCTGAGCAATTCTCGGTCGAGAATGCTTGGGTACGAAGCCGGTGGCGTAGATTACCTAGTCAAACCTTTTGACCCAGAAGAATTAATCGCCAAACTCGATGCTATCACAGCACTGACCCAAACAAACTCAAGCCTTAAAGTGCAAGTTAAACACGCGACCGATACCGCCTTTACCGCGATGAAAAGTTCTAGTGAACTAGGGCTGTCTATACAGTTCATTGAAGCGAGTTACGAAGTCAGAGACCCTCAAGAATTAGCAAACGCATTTCTTCAAATTACCTCGTGCCTAAAACTTAGCTGTATTCTTATGTTTCAGATTGGCAAAGAGAAATTATATTTCTCTTCTAACGGACAAAAATGTTCTCCCTTAGAAACCGAAGTGGTCTCCACGATATTCGAAAAAGGTACTCGTTTTGTCGATTTTGGCTGTCGGACCCAAGTTAACTTTCCCAATGTGTCGTTGCTAGTAAAAAATATGCCTATAGGTGATATGGAAGCTTACGGCCGCTATAAAGACTTTCTACCCTCTATGCTAGGTGTGACCGATGCTAAAATAAGTGCACTTGAAACAGAACAAAACATGAAAAAACAGGAATCTACATTAATCAAAGCCTTTTCTGAGGTTCGCGAAACCTTATTAAAGTTTGGTGAAAAACTAGAAAGCAATCAAGACTGTGCTACTGCGCTGCTGCAGACAATGCTAAGCGAATTTGAGCATGATATTTCAACGCTTGAATTGGATCACGATCACGAAGCACATTTTTTGAAAAAGATTGATGTGGCCGTTAGTTCAACGAAAGAACTCGTTGATAATAGAGAATTAAATAATCATATGTTTAAGAATGTCAGTAAAGTATTAAAAACTATCGCAGACAGACAAGTCGCCTTACTCGCACCATTGGATATTAAGCCTAAAACAACAATCGTGCCTCAACCGAACGTAGTTAATGTCGATGGGGTAGAAGAAAACATAGATGAAGATTTGTCGGGAAATGTAGAATTATTTTAGGTGAATGAACATTCGATGCGTTTGAAATTGGGCCAGTAAACATTCGCTAGAATTAGTTTACCGACCCTTCTCCAAACGGAGAAACTCAAATCACATGCTTGTCAGCGATAAGCCTGTAATTTATGAACAAACTAGTTGTTCAAGGTGTTGTACACCAGCGAGCTCATAGACTGGTTATCTGACCCAGAAACATATTTAAATGTTCCCGTCTCACGCCAAAACTGCCACCAAGGTACACTGGTAGAATACGTTGAGAAATCGACACTCAAACCTGCGTTAAAATTATTTTGAACGTAAGTCACTTTGCCTTTGTGAGCATCCTCTTTTAAACCACCGTGATCATAGTTATTAGACATCAGCACGGGAAAGTGATTGTAGAGCAACCCGCTAGGGCCACTGACGCCTGACTGCTTCCCACTGTATTTCACCGAGCCAGAGCAGCTATCAATGCTATTTGGAGAAGACGCTGCGCACGAAGAAGACGCGGGAACCACGCCATCATCTGAGCCAGACAAGAGAGAGTGCATGATGACGTTTCCACCACTTCCCGAAAAACGAAGGCGCGGAATATCATTGGGTTGCATCGAAATATTTCTGGCACCTGAATAGGTCAAGTCTTGTACTACGCCTAAATCTGACATGTCAGATGCGCTTAGATCCAAACCTAAAAACCAGCCAACTGTATCTTTTATCCACTGCGGCACACTGTTATTCGCCACAATGCCAACCGCATAGTCGGCAAAATCAGTTCCACCACCGGCTCCACCAAAATCAATGGTTGCGACAATATCTAGAGGCTCATAACCTGCATTGGTCATCCATACTGCTTGATTAGCCATAAAGTGACGCATGACTTGGTCACCCGTACTATGTATTACCAGAACACATCCATTTGCACACGTTCCTTGCTCTGAATAGGTTATCGCTTGCTCTAAAATCTGCTCAGAGATTTTACCCTCAACGCGCTCCGCTGAGCTCCAATTGAGTTTTCCCTCAGCTCGGTCCTGCCAAAAATTCGAAATAAGATCACGACTATAAACTTCCGTATCACTTGGTTTACTCGAAAGATCTCCAAACTGGAATCCGTGTACCAGCAACACGTTATGCCCTGCTATTTGCGCGTTAGCCGCTGAGGTCATCATTCCAGTCGCTGCGACCGACATCGTCAGCGCGATAGCCGCTTTCTTTATTAGACTTATTTTTTTCATGTTATCACCTTATTATTTTAATTTTACCATCGCTCACATCCTGTCTTGCGAGGCGCTTATGATTGAAAGCTCAAGTCCGACCACGTTTTCCGTTCCGTAGATAAGTGATTCAACATGGCCGTACAACCGTGTTCGAGTGAAGATCATTTATCCGCAGGCAGAGATACAAATATGAGCTTTCATTCATTCTGTTAACTGGGTTCAAGCGAACCTCAATTTAAACTCTCAATTGCTTTAATTCACGCCTGCCATTTTTTGCAAGAACTCTAGACGTCTTTGATTTTGAGGGTCGACGTAGGCCTCCTCATTGTAAAAACTCAAATCAAAACCCTTCACTTCGTATGAGTCTTCTTTTGACACACCGTAACCAGTCTTGTCACTAGGTTTGGCCGGCCCGCGCGTAATATTGAAGTCGGTCATTAAGTATGGTCCCTGAGAACCTTTGCTGCGCAATGTTGATGAATGCACCTTAATCAAACCCGAGTTTTCGCGGCGAGTGAGCAAGAAAGCTGAGTTTAGGTGGCTAATCGGCTGCCCAGTCGTTTGATCAAACAAATTTGCTTCGACGCGATAATAACCCGACACAAGCACGTCAAATTCTGCAGGTATGACTAGGTTTGCCTCTTCTACATAAGACGCACCCAGTTTGAGCAGCGTCGCGTCTGTACCAACCAATTTGAACACGGCACTTACTTTTGCGGTCTCGCTGTTCAAGAATGAGATATCTGAAAGTATTAGGATTTCGCTTTCTTGGTAGTCAGCTAAGGTGCTTGAAGGGATGATGCCTGAGTAAACAACGGAAGTTTTGTCCGATGTAGTTTTAGACAAAGAAATTGCATTCTTTTTATCGGTATCATTTTGCAAAAAGACTAGTATCTCCGACACTTTTGCGTCGCCCGTTACCTTAACTGAAACGGGGAGGTCTTCCCCTAAGTTCACTATATAGTGATCTAACACAATAGAGGCCGAAATAGATTCATCGAACCCCATTGGAATCTCTTTGGCGATGAAAGGTCTTGGGTTAAGTTGCGCCCAGTCATTTTCATGTAACGGCTTTGAATAGGTGGGATAACGGATGTTTTCTTTGTATGCATTAGACACATCAACCATTTGCATTTTGACTGCTTCATACACCCAAGGGTCGGGGGCCGAATGGTTTAGATTTTCGGCTGGCAGGTTGGGGCCAGGCAAAAAGATATTCGTCCCGAACTCTTGAGATGAATTTCTGACAATTCGATCTTCGTATACTACTGCGTCCGTTGACGTATCTGTTATGAAGGTATGGCCAATTAGCGCAACAGCCACAACCGACAATAAAAAAAACGATAATTTTTTCATGCCCTAAGCTCCAATCACTCTTTTGTATTTATTATTGAAATTGCGACTCAATCTTGTAAAACAGAATGAAATACAGCAATGTCGAAATTGGGCAATTTAGGTTGTTTTCGGCAAGTTAGTCTCACTTTTTAGACGAAATAAGACCGCTATCACAAGATTCATTTACACTTCAATAAGACAACCGCTGGCCAACAAGTGTATGAAGAACTTATGCTATTAGTTGATACTGGTGAGAAAAACACGCCTCCGCTTGCTGAACAAACAAACGAAAGGCCTTTAACTGACCATCAGTTATTGCGTTGGTATCTAGACGATCAGCGTATACGAAACCATAACAAATACCTTGATTCAAAAGAGGTCCGACCAAGCTAGGTATGAGCGTTTCATATGGGGCGAATTTAGTATCTCCTCTATGTTGATTTACCCTTAGTTGCCGACTGACTTTTTGATTCAATGCTAATTGTATTGGGTGATCTTCCGATAAAGTCAGCCCCTTTTTTGGACACCAAGACTGCTGGGGGTCCCCAATACTTTTGTAAATAAAATACTGTTTATGTTCTGGGCTAAACAAGAATATGGCACATCTTTCCAGACCTACTGATTTGTGTAAGCCTTCGAGAATCAACCACTGAACTTTGTCAATCGACACATCCCTGGATATCCATTCCGACACTTGCATTAGGCTATCAAGTTGTTGCTGAGGGTTGGCAGAAAATGCTCGACCGGCTCTCTTTAAATTTAAGTAGTTTCTCGCCGATTTAACACCAAAACGCTCTGCCAGTGAGGCCGCTTTTGTCGTATTACTTTTGAGATCTCTCGATACTTTTCGCTTATCATTGTTGGTCAGTGCCGAAATGATTTCGATCATTCGCTCAGAGTGCTCTGCACTATTATCTTGGTCATGTATATGAGCTAGTTCGACAGCGATCCGTACAATCTTTGCCGAGCGAGAAATAGGCTTGGTAACACTTTCTTCTACCAAAGCGCCCAACTTCCATTCTTTTATCAAACCGCGACTAATGGCTGGTAAGGTCGTTCCAAGTAATTCGTGCTCAGAGGCTTTACTATCTTGTCCACCGATTACCTTTATTCTCTCTTCTAGCATGGCCGTCTGCGCCGCACCACTAGACCAAAATGCGGCCTCACCGACATCGTATAGAAGCGCCGAAACAAATATGGCTTCTTGCTCTTCTTCTTCAAAATCTTCAGCCATGTATTTCGCTTGAACTGCGGCATGAAAGGATCTAACTAAACAGTGAGTTAAATGATGACGATTACTTTTTTTAGCTAGCTGATCGACCAATATCGACGTTATAGCAATACTCTTAACACAATTGAATCCAATCTGGACGATCGCACGACTCATCGTTTTGGTGGGTACCTGTAGAGGATTATAAAAAGCTGAATTGGCTATTTTTATTACTCTAGACGTTAAATCTGCATCGTTAAGAACTGTATCAACCATACGAGACATAGACACATCGTCATCTGATAGCTCACAGATAGAGCTCAATGTTTTAGAAAGCAGCGGTAGCTCCACCTTATCCAGGTACTTAACCCAAGCCGGACATCCTTTTATCATCTTGACCATACCTCCAATCCAAGCACCTTTCACTAACGATGTGCCGCAACAAAATGTGACGCAGTTCACATTCTATTGCATTCTGGTCAGCAAAGGGTCGAGGCAATGGAAAGGATTTTTTGCTTTTCGTAGTGAAGCGTAGCCCTCGTTTCTATTTGTTGAATAGCAAGCCCGCTTATAGAGATTTTTTGTAACGAATATTTAGTTACGCTTTGTAGAAACACATTTTAGCTAAGCAAATATAGTCACCGTTTGTGAACTAATCGCCAGCAGCTCCCCATTCATATTTCGTATCATCGCACGCGTATTACCGTAGCCATTACTAGCGTGAGTCGTTTCAGATTCATACTGGCAATAATCGTCTACACCCAACGCTGGTTGCGGTTGCATAAACTCTATTGTCCAACTTAGCGAACTTGCTGGAGCGGGTTTATCTAACATGGGCAAGGGAGTCGGAGGCCAGGCGTCAACCAAGCCTATTAACTGTGCTATTCCCATCTTGTCCTGGGGTGATTTAAATTTAACGAAGCCCCTGAGCGAGGTGTCTGAACTACCTGCAAATGGAAAAGCTGTGACATACCTTAAGTCGAAGAATTTAGTAAATGCCGGAAACTTCCCTTCCACATAGGGCATCACTAAAAGCTCCTCTGGGTTTTCTGGAAATATTTTCTTATCGTGCTCAATCAGCAGTTGAGAATCACGTGAATGACCAAAACTACCCACAATGGTGATTTGAGTCTGACCATTTTGAACACCTCGGCCAAATATTTGAGAGACGGACTTACCTTCACGAAGAATATCGGTTTCGATTTCTAAGGGTTCTTCGAAAGAAACTGGCCCGATGAAGGATATTTGAAGGTTTCTTACTGGCCGACCATCAAGGATTCTTTTTTCCATCGCTTGATACACCAAAGCGGCAATTAGACCACCATACCCGGCCCGACCTTGGGACCACTCTTTAGTAATTTGAACAGCGCATGATGCGCTCAAAACCTTATCTATCAGGTCGGTAAACGGCATAAATAACCTCACTACAGCCAATATTAGAATATTATTCTAGTTTTTTTGACTTACATTAATCAATAGCCCTCACCTGTAAACTGCTGAGAAAGTCTATTTCATTCAATAGCCATCAGCCCTCGTATTAAGATCAGAAGCATAACCCTGTACAATAAACTCAAATTCGCACATAAGATGATTGAAGCCTTAATTATGACCTATCCCATTCTCTATACTTTTCGAAGATGCCCATACGCAATGAGAGCGCGTGTCGCGATTATGTATAGTGGAGAAACCGTAGAATTACGTGAAGTGGCGCTCAAGAACAAACCTGAGAGTTTGCTTAAATCTTCGTCAAAGGGAACCGTTCCGGTGTTAGTTCAAGCTGACAATAGCGTGATCGAAGAGAGTTTCGATATCATGCACTGGGCGCTAGCGAAATCAGATGCCGACAATTGGCTCTCGACTACTGAGCAATATAAAGAGATGTTTGCGTTAATCACGCTCAATGATGATGAGTTCAAAGTACACTTAGATCACTACAAATATGCCAACCGATTTCCTGATCTACCCGCTGAAACCTACCGTACACAAGGCGAAGAATTCTTGGCTATTCTTGAAAAGCGCCTTAGCCAGACTGATTATCTTTTCGGAGATAAATACAGCCTTGCTGACATTGCCATTTTTCCGTTTGTTCGACAATTTGCCCATGTCGACAAAGCCTGGTTCAGAGAAACACCCTATGTAAATTTGCAAAAATGGCTAACGCATTTTTTGGAATCAAAATTGTATTCGAAAGCCATGAAAAAATATGCCGTATGGCAAGAAGGAGATGAAGTCTGCCTCTTTGGTGTAAATGTCTAAAGATGCTGTTGGCTAGTCATCACCCGATTTGATGCTGAGGTGTGAGATATCTGGCACCGCTACTGGAATTTCTTGTTTTTCATCAACCAAATCAGTGCCCACTGGGGCGATACTCAAATCGTCAATATTTGGTAGATCAAGCACCACGTCTTGTTTTTCGTCTGACAAACGACTCCCGCTAGGGTCCAATGCAAAACTAGTGGCGGCTAAAATCTCATCAACTTTCTCGCCAGCGACAGGCAAGCCATCTCGGTTTCGCTGCCTTGGCTGACTGGCCGGAGCTGCCGGTGTAATCTCTTCAGACGTTGAGGCTGGTGCTGGTGCTGGTGCTGGTGCTGGTGCTGGTGCTGGTGCTGGTGCTGGTGCTGAAACAGCTTGAGCAGATAAATCAACTTTCACACCTGGTGTACCCATTTCTTCTATTTGGCACTCTGCCCCACGTTTACGCATCGCGGCAATGTATTTTAAAGCCGTCTCTTGGTCCAACTTATTACGAATAACAACTCGATTACCGGTAAACATACGCTCGACTTGATCTACGGATGTTTTAAACAATTGAGCGACATGCTCTTGCGTCTGCTCCTTTGAAAAACCATCTGCTAACGTTCCATAGAAGACGATTTCATATTGGCTTTCTAACATAGTTTAGGTCCGTATATTTTCTAAGTTGTCCGCGTTAGTCCACTCGGGACAAACAGCCTTCCACACTAACTGATTTGAATTGAATGTAAACCGCTTGCGTTATTTTTAAGTCTAGATTAATTAGAGACTTTCGGGTAATTCGCGCCAGCATTTTTTGGCCATCAACCTCCAAGACGATGAGTACCTTACTCGAACTGGTTCTTTCTATTTCAATAATGTCTCCAGTCAGAAGATTCAAAACACTGCTCTCTACTGGCCTCAGAACACTAACAACAATATCACGTGCAAACACTCTGACCGATAGTTCATCGTCTAAATCAGCGATATTTTTTTGAACCCAAATCGATTGTGTACCAATACTCAGCTGCGTGAGTGAATTATTTTCATCATGGCTTTCAACACGTGTCGAAATAAGTGAAGTTGATTGCTCTTCGTGAGACAGGGGTAGGTCCAATCGGGTCAAAAGCGCTGATGTCGTATCATGTGCAATCACCTGCCCTTGTTTAATCACCGCACATTCTTTGGCAAGAAACTCCAACTCATAGCGAGAATGGCTCACCAAAATACAAGGAACATTTAACTCAGAAGTTATCTTTTCAATAACCGGCAGAATTTCCGTTTTAGCCTGTCGATCTAATGAAGAAAATGGCTCATCCATTAAGAGCAGAGCCGGTCGGCTAATAATGCTACGCGCTAGGGCAACACGCTGCTTTTGTCCACCCGATAACTCATTCGGATATCGTTTCATCCAATGCTCTATGCCTAGCTGGCCACAAACCTGCTCAACCCATTTCTTTGTTTCAGGCGTCAGCTTTCGCCAGTTATTCTCTTTCGCACCCAAGCCATAAAGTATGTTGGCCTCGATATTTAGCCCTCCGAACAATCGTCCATCCTGAAATACATATCCTACATTTCGTTTCTCAGGCGAGACAAATATGTTTTCATCTTGCCAGCATTCACCGTTCAGAGAAATGCGCCCGCTCTCGACTCGATCTAAGCCCGAAATCAAACGAAGAAGCGTACTTTTCCCTTCGCCTGACGCCCCGTAGAATGCGAGCACTCCTTTAAGATCTGACGACAAACTAAAATCATATTGGAAAGGTTTGTCTGGCTGAGATCTATTATTTAGACTTCCCTGAAAGCTGAATTCGAGCATTATTATCGGCCTCCACTCGAAGTTGCCAAAGAACTTGGGTGAGAGAATCTCATTGACCGCCTATTCAAACTATACACAATGATCAACATCAACATGGAGAAGCCAAGCAAACAAGCCGCCAGCCGATGCGCACCTTGGTAATTCAGAGATTCGACGTGATCAAATAACACCATAGACAATACTTGAGTCTCGCCAGGAATATTTCCACCAATCATCAGCACTACACCAAACTCGCCCACTGTATGAGCGAACCCCAATATTGAAGCTAATAGAAAACTTGTTCTGGTCGATGGCAAAACAATCGAAGTGAATCGACGCCACGGAGATGCCCCCAATATCTGAGCACATTCCATCGAGCTACGATCAATGCGTTCGAATGCCATTTGCAAAGGTTGAAGAACAAAAGGCAGGCTATAGAGCATTGAAGCAATGACCAAACCACTAAAGCTAAAAGCCAACTGTGACCCCGTCACATCAAACCAAAATTTGCCGACAACACTATCGGGCGCTAAAAAAATCAGCAAATAAAATCCAAGCACGGTAGGTGGTAATACCAAGGGGAGCGCGACTAGAGATTCAACAATAGGACGAAAAGGGCTTTTCCAACGAGATAAAAACCATGCAAAGGGTGTCGAAATAATCAACAAAAGTAGTGTGGTCAACATCGCCAACTTGAATGTGACGACAATCGCCGCAATGTCATTGGGGCTGAGAAACAAGATGCATTAAACCTTATTCAAAACGAAACCGATGCACTTATTCATCTGCATCAGTTTCTAATGATGAGTAAACGGCTAATTATCGACTATGTAGCCGCTTGAGGCTATTAGAGATTTCACTTTAGGAGAAGAGAGCTTTTCCAGGAACAGCCATGCTTCTTTTGGATTCTTAGCATTCTTAAGCACCACGGCTACTTGGCTAATAACGGGGTAAGCATCGATATCTGGCATCCAATAATTGGAAATATCTATTTTGTGCTGGCTCTGCCACAGCTTAAGTTGAGACATTGCCACCCACCCAAAAT
>ENA-OSET01001644-OSET01001644.1-sediment-metagenome-genome-assembly--contig:-NODE-1644-length-22981-cov-27.488779_pt1 | contig 22981 bp, 24 predicted proteins | sample MGYA00237882_ERZ534229 | MGnify/ENA primary metagenome ERZ534229 (study PRJEB26408, sample SAMN06266212) | sediment metagenome | isolation source: Hudson Canyon methane seep mesocosm | place... | reverse complement strand
GGTACATCGACAAAATTGTAATTGACGCCATTTTGTTCGCCAGGGCGAATATCACGGGTTGTGTGAGAAACTGATACGGTTATGTTTGCGTTACGCATGATCAATTCATGCACAAGGCTTGTTTTACCTGCGCCTGACGGTGCCGCAATAATGTAAAGTTTGCCTGGGCTTTGTGGAGTGAGACTGCTCATTTTTTACTCTTGCTCGTTCAATATTCTGTGTTTGCTTGTTACAGATAATAGTCGGAAAAATGCGAATTTGCGCTTGTAGGCCTTTTTAATAAGCGCAGGTTAGTTTTTTCACCATTTCAGTTTGCTTTTAATATTTATGAAGAGGTGCACTTTTAGGTATCTTTATTTTAAAGTAACCAAGTTTCTATCTCATTCTTTTATTGCCTAAGTTGAGATAATGATGCGCTAGCCGATATGGGCGCTAGAAGCAAGGCATCGTATGATACGATATATTTTGCGGAATATTACCGTCGTCAAACTTAGCTGATCGGAAGCGACAAAATATAAAGATATTTTTCGATAAAGTTGATGATCTTGTGAAGAAAATAATGATTTTTTTAGATCGAGTGGTGTTAAATGAGGAGCTTCGATGAAAATTTCACCAGGCAGTATTTAATGAGATCCCTCAGAGGCAATTCATGAAACGAAGCATGTGCCGCAATTTTCGGTTCTCAGCGGGCAGGGACGCTTTGCTTTTAGTGAATACCCGATAAAGAACTTAGTATGACGGAGAAGGTAGATAATCAGTTATTGTACTCTTCGTTATTGACCGAGATAACCCCTTAATGCATGAATCAATCTCATACCAGCAAGCTTTAGTTAACGCTAAACAACTATTAAAATATGGCGATTTACTAAAAAGTAAGCAGATAGTCTGGACATTGCTTCAACACAAACCATCAGATAAGCAAGCTTTTGACATTTTGTCTTCGATAGCGGCTAAACAAGGCAACAAATTTACAAATAAATCTGAAAGTTTCTTCTTGAATATTTACAAAGAGTATAGCCAGCAAAGTATTCAAAAAGCACTTTCTGGTTGGGTTTATGGCCTTAGCATTGATAAATACTTTTTGTCACCTGTTTCAAATCCGCCTCACCAGAAAAAGTACGATAAGACGTTAGAAAAATCCACTACTGGAGAAGGTAAGGACAACTGCGATGCTAACAAATTCTTCAATTCATTATTAACGGAACAAAATATTCGTAGGCGCTGGCAAGGTTTACAAATAAGGCAAAATGCCAACGATAAACTATTGATACAAGATAGCTTTTCGAATTATGTTGGTAAGCAACTCGATAAAGCGTTGATCAAAAGCCTTTCTAGTCAAAATTTGAATGTCTGTATCCTAGGAGCCGGTTGTGCAGGATTATTGCTTGCCAGTAGTCTTAAAATAGCGCTAGGTGAAAAAATTGACATCCTCGTTATCGAGGTCCGCTCGCAAACACAGCATTACAAAAAGCCCTATTCAAGAAAATGGCTAACTAACTTAAGTATGGAAAGTTTTTCTGGTCTTGTTGAGGATTCTGTTTACCGATTGCTTGACGAATTTGGTAGAAAAAACTTCGCGGGCACGAGCATTGCGAGTTTGGAGTCCTTATTGCTGGCCTCTTGCAAAAATATGGGAGTAAAGTTCCTATTCGATAGTGATTACAGCTTGAAATTTATTAAAGATAGCAAGGCACAATTAATTTTTGATGCAACAGGCGGCAAGCGATCCTCTTTAAAGGGGAGTGAGAAATCTGCAGGAGAATACAACAAGCAAAGATGCGTAAAGAAATTCCCACTTCCGAGTTTTCAGGGTTTCGCACAAAGCTTCAAAGCATTTGGTGTAACGGACACAGAAACTAATTATCCGACAGAAATTTCAGTTCTGTTCGACGAGTCAACAGCGTACCCGATCCATTGTGGAAAACGACTTGCGACACATATGGTGAAGCTTGTAGGCATTCCAACTCAAATACAACCAGATATATTGAGTTGGATAGCCCAAAACAATGATAACAATCGTTTTTATTTATGGCCGGGTAATCTTCATGAAGAGATAAACGAGCTCCTTCTTTTCATAAACCTTTCAGAGAATGAGCATGCTGCGATTAAGAATGTAATAACTTACGCAACACCTCTTAATAGCGCTGTTGCAAAGTTATCTGCCCTCTCAGAACTAGACCTCAGAATTTTCGAGTTGTTTTCAATTTTACTCAATAAAAGCCCTGATGCCCTGACAAAAATAGAACCTCCATTTACTTATTCGCCCTACATTACGCATCTGCAGGACGGTTTTGATCGCGTATATGGTCGAGCGGTTATTCCGTTAGGTGATTCTCTATTTAATGGTCATCCAAAAGTAGGCAATGGTTTGGGATCCCATATTGTAGCTGTTCGGTTTATCCAGCAAAGCTTAATGTTCTCAATCGGCCAGTAACCCCCTTTTTTTGCGACAAGATTAGTCCATTTTATTGGATACATACCAATCAAGATATTTCTCTAATTTTGTCGTAGTCGTTATCCGAGTGTTGATAAATTTTTCTCGAAGTCAAATGCGGGCAAAAGGGAGCTTATAAAAAATCCTTATGCTTGGAGCTAGCTACAGAAATTAGGACCGAAAATAGGTCTTATTAGTCGAGGCGAACATTTAGAACGAGACGATCGAGAAACACATTGATATTCCTCTGTTGATCGGAGTTAGGCTTTCATCAAGCAAGTCCCGTATTGGCAAGCTGTCTAAGATATTTGGAAATAGTTGAGAAACAACATTTATCTCACACAACATAGGCTGACAGTCTAGAGCAAGAGACGTTAGCGCAACTTTACTGATCAGCCATCGCATTGAAAAACATGGGGCGTGCATTGGAGCAAGTCAACGCCCTAAAATAACCTAGCGACATCAGGGAAAATGAAGATGTCTGTTTTAAATTGATATCTATTCAATATTTTGCACTTGTTCGCGCATTTGTTCGATCAGTACCTTCAGCTCAACGGCGGCGTTTGTCGTATCGGTCACAATTGATTTTGAGGACAAGGTATTGGCTTCACGATTCAGCTCTTGCATTAAAAAATCAAGGCGACGACCCACCGGCTCAGTCTTTTTTAGCACCGCGTTTACTTCAACCACGTGCGCATCCAGGCGATCTAGCTCCTCGGCCACATCCGTTTTTTGGGCGATCATTACAAGCTCTTGCTCTAAGCGTTGTGCATCAATTTCGACTTTAGCCTCTTCAAAACGTTGTAGTATCGTTTGTTTTTGTTTCGCTAAAATATCCGGCATTTTACTGCGCACGTCGGTAACGATTTGTTCGATTGCCCTGAGGCGTTGATCGAACAAAGGGGCTAACTGTTGACCTTCTCTTTGACGATTGTCGCATAACGAAATCAATGCAGCATTAAAGCCCTCAAGCGCCTGATGTAAAAGAGATTTCCTGTCACTACTCTCTGAGTTTATGACGCCGGGTAGTTGCAATAAATTGACTGCATCATGCGGCGCGCAGTTTTCAATAGTATCGCTGATCTGTTGCAATGCGCTCTTTAAGCCTTCGAGCATTTCTGCATTAACGCTAAGGCTGCGGCCATTTTGAAGGCTGGGCTGCCATTTTAAACTACAATCGATTTTGCCGCGTGCAAGCTTCTTACGCAGGCTCTCACGAAGTTTTATTTCAAGTTCACGGAACTGTTCAGGAAGCCGAAAGTTGGGTTCTAGATAGCGATGATTGACGCTGCGTAGCTCCCAAGTAAACGTACCGGCCTCGCTGTTTTGATCGTGTCGTGCGAAAGCGGTCATACTCTTAAGCATTGAATTTTCCTACGAAATATTTAACCAATTCGCCATTTTACGGACTGCGAAAAAATTAGCTAGTGAAGGGCAAAAGAGTTTCACCGAGAGTCTAACGAAAGTGGTAAACTGCCAACAATTTAAAGGTGAAGCCATTTCAATTTTATACAATCAGTTAAGGAATATACATGAGACCTAGCGGACGTGCCCTAGATCAAGCAAGAGACATTAAGCTCACACGCAATTTTACCAAGCATGCAGAGGGATCTGTATTGGTTGAATTTGGCGACACAAAAGTAATTTGTAATGCGACGATTGAAGAATCGGTTCCGCGTTTTTTGAAGGGGCAGGGTAAAGGTTGGATAACCGCTGAATACGGTATGTTACCACGCTCAACAGGTTCGCGTATGGGTCGAGAAGCGGCGCGTGGTAAGCAGGTAGGTCGCACTGTTGAAATTCAACGTTTAATTGGTCGCTCGTTGCGTGCTGCGGTTGACCTCGAAGCGCTAGGTGAGCGTACGATTACGATTGATTGCGATGTAATACAGGCAGATGGTGGCACGCGCACCGCTTCTATCACAGGTGGCTGTGTTGCTCTGATTGAGGCCTTACAAGGTATCGTCGCGCAAGGTAAGTTGAGCGCAATACCCCTGAAGCAGCAGGTTGCAGCGATTTCTGTGGGTATTTATGAGGGTCAGGCTGTTTTAGACTTAGACTACCCTGAAGATTCAGCAGCCGAAACCGATATGAACGTCGTGATGACTAATAAAGGCGGTTTTATTGAAGTGCAAGGAACAGCGGAGGGTGAGGCGTTTGAGCAAGATGAGTTCGATGCGATGCTAGCGCTGGCCCGTAAGGGTTTAGATGAAATATTTGCACTGCAGAAGGAAGTGCTAGGGCTCTAGCCTATCCCCAATAAATTATACCGATTATAAAAGCGCCCTGTTCATCAGGGCTTTTTTGTGGGCACTAGTTAAGATTTACCAAATAGTCATCTGGTGATGCTTGAGGGGCTCGAGGTGCAGCGATATGATGGCGCTTCGATTTTAAATAGAGTCCTGTGAGGGTGCGTTCATGCAATGTGTTCGACGACCGATAGTAACGGTTTGCTTCTTGATTTTCTGTGTGTTGTCTCCCGTGCATGCGGCGTCTATGTGGGAGAAAGGTAGTCACTATAAAGAGCTACCATTTCCTGTAACCACCAATGACGCATCAAAAATAGAGGTGGTTGAGGCGTTTTGGTATGGCTGTCCGCACTGCTATGAATTTAATAATGACTTTTTGCCTGCTTGGGAAAAGAACTTGCCCGCTGATGTTGATTTTCGCTTATTGCCCGTAACCTTTCCTGGTTGGGTCGAGCATGCGGAAGCTTTTTTTGCTGCGCAAGAATTAGATAAGTTAGAAGAAATGCATCAGCCATTATTCGATGCGATTCAAAAAAATCCGCGTCAATACAAAGATAAGGATGATTTTGTTGAGTTGTTTCAGCAGCATGGGGTGAGTGAAGAGGCCTATGAAAAATTGTTCGAGGCTTCAGGTTTTAGAAAAATATCTAAAATTGATGAGCAGGTAAAAAAAGCCGATGGTAAGACGAAAGCATATCGGTTGTCCGGCGTGCCAGCGCTAATTGTTAATGGTAAATATACAATTAGTGTTCGCGATGCAGGTGGGTTTTCAAATATGCTGAAAATTGCAAATTACCTAATTGCGAAAGAGCGCGATGAGGCAAACGTAAAAGCCGCACCATAAACCAAACATATTTCGAGATGCCACTTAGTTATGTATACGAAATTTCGACAGCGACTAGGGAAAATTTTGGCACCTCATTTAGATGCTTCATCCACTTTTTCGGATGAAGCGTCGCTTTCGAACACCCCCTATCTTGATTCTGAACGTACGATCCGTCTCCTTACCTATAATATTCAGGTGGGTATTTCGACGGCGTCTTATCGTCATTATGTGACACGCAGTTGGCAGCATGTTTTGCCTCACCGTTCGCGTAATGACAACCTTATGCGGATTGCACATTTGCTTTTAGATTACGATGTCGTTGCCCTTCAGGAAGTTGACGGAGGTAGTATTCGTAGCGGTTTTATTAATCAGGTTGAATATTTAGCGGCGCACGGAAATTTTGATTTTTGGTACCAGCAGCTGAATCGTAATTTTGGTCCCTTAGCGAAGCATAGCAACGGTTTATTGAGTCGCTTTCGTCCCTTAGAGGTAGAAGAGTTTCGCCTTCCTGGTCTGATTCCCGGGCGAGGAGTAATCGTCGCTAAATACGGGCAGGCAGAAGATCCTATTGTGCTTGTGATTATGCATTTGTCGTTGAGCCCTGTGGCACAACGAGCCCAGTTACGGTTTGTTGCGCGGTTGATTAGCGCTTATCAGCACGTGGTGTTGATGGGGGATATGAATATGCATGCTGAGAACTTACTGCATAATTCGCCACTTAAAGACTTAGATTTAGCCGCGCTCCCAGGGGTAAGCCATACGTTCCCGAGTTGGCGACCAGAGAAAGCGTTAGACCATATATTGGTGAGTCGTTCATTACGCGTCAAGCGCGCTGGCGTCCTTAACTTTCCAGTGTCTGATCACTTGCCAATTGCTCTCGATGTCCGGCTTCCTGACACTTACTTTTAGCGGTTAACGCGCACCCAGATTTTTTTGAGCAATAAAAAAACCCGACGATAGTCGGGTTTTTCTGGAAGCATTATCAAGCAGTAGCTACTTAATTTTCGCTTCCTTGTACATGACGTGCTTGCGAACAACGGGATCATATTTTTTGATCTCCATTTTCTCAGGCATGTTGCGCTTGTTCTTATCGGTGGTATAGAAGTGACCAGTGCCAGCGCTAGAAACTAGACGAATTTTTTCTCTCATTGTTTATTCCTTTTATACCTTTTCGCCGCGAGCACGAAGTTCGCTAAGGACAATATCGATGCCCTTCTTATCGATGATACGCATGCCTTTAGTAGAGACGCGTAATTTTATAAAACGGTTCTCGCTCTCAACCCAAAAGCGGTGAGATTGCAAGTTTGGCAAAAAGCGACGACGCGTCGTGTTTTTTGCGTGAGATACATTATTACCTGCTACCGGACGCTTACCTGTAACCTGACATACTCTAGACATACTAAACCTTGCCTCCAACTTCCAAGCGCGAAAGTATGATCGGCACTTGAGAATAAATTCAAATTCTGTGGGTTATTCTCGCAAACGCTTTGTTGAGAATTTGCTTGTTGCACTCCCTTTTTCTCGCCTGACGACGATCCAAGAGAGGAACCCTTACTAAAGAGCCCGCCTTTATACCAGAAAGGTTTTTTAATCGCAAAAAAATTTGTGGCGAACGCTAACTTTTTACGGCATTTACGCCTTGATAGGTTCCTCATCTGCGTCCGAGCCCATGAGGATTGAAATCCATAGGGTGTCTTCGCTAGTTTCGAAGGCGATCTTTAATAGCATGGTAAGTGGAACAGAGAGAAACATGCCAACGGGTCCCAGTATCCATCCCCAAAATACTAAGGACATAAATACAATAAGCGTAGATAAGCCTAAGCCTTTACCCATATAACGTGGCTCTATCCAATTACCTACAATCATATTGATGGCGACATAGACCAGGGCAACCATTAAGGCACTTAAAGAGCCCAGCTGAACAAGCGCTAGAATAACGGGAGGGACCGCCGCAATGATCGAGCCGATATTTGGGACAAAGTTAAGCAAAAACGCCAATAATGACCATAATAGGGGGTAATCTACACCGATAATTTTGAGCGCAACATAGACGATTACACCAGTGATTAAGCTGACCATCGCTTTGATGCTCATGTAGCGTTTTACCGTGCCCATAAATCGTCTTAAATACTGGATTTGGGGACTATTTTCACCAAACGCGAGCTTCAACTTCTTCGGCAGCGACATGCCTTCGAACAACATAAATATAACCGTCAGAATAATCAGAAATGAATCGGATAGGACGCTGCCTAAACTGCCCAGTGCGTTAACCGATGCCTTTAAAATATTACCTGGATTAAACGTATCGAGAATCTTTTCTGTCGGTACCTCAATTCCCCAACTTTGGAATATAGCGATTCCGTGCAGCGTCACACTGCGTAGTTTTTCTTGATAAATGGGTAGATTGGCAGAAAAGTCTTTAACCGATGTGGTGATGATTGTTATCAACAAAACCTGCATTAAGCCAATCGTGAGTACCACGAGAATAATAGAAAGCCAGGCAGGCAAGCCACGGCGTTGCAACATTAAGAAAGGAACCGCACAAATAATCGCAAAAAAGGCTGAAAGTAAAAACGTAACCATGATCGATTCGGCCGATTTGATACCCGCAATCACAATAACGAAGGCCGCCATCGTATAGAGGGCTTGAGTAGCGCGAGGTTGACGCGAAGGTTCATTCATGCAGGTTAGCGTCCTATCAAAATGTATTTGGCTTACTCATTAAACTGCGCGAGATCTGTTTGAAATGACTGTTGCAAATCCATTAATTGATCTTGAATGGACGCTATTTGCGATTCGGCGATTTGTGTAAAGCCTGCCATTATTTCCGGGCTGTGTTTTAAGAACGCTTGGCCCGTTTCAGACTGGTAGAACGCTAGAATATCTCGCAGTTCCTTTTCTGAAAATGCTTTGGCGTACATCTGTGCATATTGCTGCTGCGAGTTTTGTTGACTGAGCGTTGTGAACAGCAGATTTGTCATGTCCTCGAGGTATTTGTCTATTACCGGTTTGGCTTTTGGGTCTAAGCCTAAGGTGTGTATCTGTCTTGCTTGTAGCGCGCGTAAATTATCAGCCATGACCTGAAACTGATAATCCATTTGCATCGCTTCAATCAGCGCTTCAGCAACTTTATGTCTTGACTCGCTGGCACCTGTTGCTGAACTGACGAACAAGAATAAAATAATAATTTTTTTCAAAACAATACTCCGTTTACGCACCGACCATTTCATAGTAGCGGGCAGACACTTATGTGTCGAACCTAACGTTTGGTGATGCCCATGAATTTTAGCTTAGATGGAGCGGCCTATTTGAGCTTGGTCTACGTTTCAAGGCGATGCGGTCGTTGGCTGAGCCCTTTTTCGGCCGCATGCTTTTGATCATATTATAAAAGATGTTGCGCGTGAAAGCGGAGGTGATCATCGATGAAACTACTGATAAAAAAGTAGCTGTGATCGTAGCCAGGTTGCATGCGTAACGTGAGGGGGTAATTCGTCTTTTCTGCGGCTTTCTGCAAAACTTCAGGCTTAAGTTGCTCGATGAGAAAATCGTCTGCCTCGCCTTGGTCAACCAGAGCCGGGGTTTGCTCATCTTGTCGACTATGCGCCATCAGCCAGCTGCTGTCATAATTTAGCCACGTATCTTTATTTGGTCCCAAATAAGCATTGAATGCTTTTTGACCCCAGGCGCAGTCAAGCGGATTGCAGATTGGGCTAAATGCCGATACTGAGGTATAGCGGGATGGATTTTTTAACGCAATGCTCAATGCACCGTGTCCGCCCATAGAGTGCCCACTGATCGCACGTTTCGGAGCGACAGCAAACGTTTTTTCAACTAAGTCAGGGAGCTCGTGTACGACATAATGATACATTGAATAATGCTGTGCCCACGGGGCTTGCGTTGCATCCAAATAAAAGCCTGCGCCTAAGCCGAGATCATATTGTTGCTCAGGGTCGTCCGGTACACCCTCGCCACGTGGACTCGTATCTGGTGCGACAATCGCGAGACCAAGCGCCGCGGCGGTATTAAAGGCACCCGCTTTCTGCATGAAATTCTCATCCGTACAGGTCAGGCCAGACAACCAATAGACAACCGGAACGTCTAACCCTTGTTGGCTTTGTGGTGGCAAAAACACCGCGAACGTCATCCCGCAGTTGAGCGAGGCTGAAGTGTGTCGATAGCGTTGATGCAGCCCCCCAGCTACCTTGTTCTCACTAATCAGCTCAATCATGATGCACCCACCCCTCTAGAAATGAACGACTGAACGAATGCTCTCGCCTTCGTGCATCAGGTTAAACGCATCGTTAATCTCGTCGAGTGGCATCGTATGGGTGATGAAATCACCAAGTTTAAATTTCCCTGCCAAATAGTCGTCAACGATGCCGGGCAATTCACTGCGACCCTTCACCCCACCAAAAGCGGTGCCGCGCCAGACGCGACCGGTTACTAATTGGAAGGGGCGGGTCGAAATTTCCTGGCCCGCGCCTGCCACGCCAATAATGACCGATTCGCCCCAGCCTTTGTGACAACACTCCAACGCTGAGCGCATTACGTCTACATTACCAATACACTCAAACGAAAAGTCGACGCCGCCGTCGGTCATCTCAACAATCACTTCTTGGATGGGTTTGTCGTATTTTTTTGGATTGATACAGTCGGTCGCGCCCAGTTTTGTGGCGAGTTCAAACTTACTTTCATTGATATCGATTACTAAAATACGACTGGCACCCGCCATTACCGCACCAATCACGGCAGATAAGCCAATGCCACCTAGACCAAAAATTGCAACCGTATCACCTTCTTTTACCTTCGCCGTATTCAGTACCGCACCCATGCCAGTGGTGACACCGCAACCGAGCAAGCATACTTCTTCGAGGGGGGCTTCTTTGTTCACTTTCGCCAAAGAAATTTCGGGTAATACCGTATATTCAGAAAACGTAGACGTGCCCATGTAGTGATAAATTGGCTCGCCGTCTTTGAAGAACCGTGTGGTGCCATCTGGCATTAAGCCTTTGCCTTGTGTTTCGCGGATTTTTTGACATAGGTTTGTCTTACCGGACGTACAAAATTTACATTCACCGCATTCGGGCGTGTAGAGCGGAATCACATGATCACCGATCGATACACTTGTCACCCCCTCACCAATGGCTTCAACGACGCCGCCGCCTTCATGCCCTAATATGGCTGGGAAAATACCTTCCGGGTCTTCACCAGATAAGGTAAACGCATCGGTATGGCAAACGCCCGTCGCGATGATTTTTACCAGCACCTCCCCAGCTTTTGGTAGCATGACATCCACCTCTTCAATGGAAAGGGGTTGGTTGGGGCCCCAAGCGATCGCTGCGCGCGATTTTATAAACTGATCTGACATTGGCTTCTCTCCAAAGTGTTTTTTGTTAACAGTGCACATCCAACTGTGTGCGGATGTCACCGCGAGAATCACGTGGATGGCCTGTTTGCAGTGTCTAGCGCTGCTATTGTTTTGTTGCTTTCTCTTGTCTGCCTGTCACAAACGATAGTAAGAATGGCGATCTATAAGCGTTGCAAACCAACCCCAAAAACATTTCATTTACAGGCTATTGGGTATCAATACCCTTTTGATGGCTCCAGTTATATGCAAGGCCAGGCAGGCTAATGCGTTAAGCTAGGCTTCTGACGCTATAAGCCCAAGCTCTCTAGTGCCTCGTCAAACGCCACGAAGTATACGCAACGCAGTGCATTTGGATCTTTCTCGGCTTACATTTACTCGGGTAACTAATTTCGTTATGCAAGCGCACATCATTTAAGGCACATTTTACGGCATTTATTATCTCGGATAATCCTACCGCTTATAAATCGAAATCCCTTCTTTAAACGTTTCCATCACTTTAATTTTATTGATTTCGGCAATCGGAACAGTAAGAGGGTTCGCAGACAAAATAACCATATCAGCGAGTTTTCCGAGGCTTAGCGAGCCTTTACGATCGGCTTCATTATATTGTTCAGCAGGCCAAATTGTCATCGCTTTAAGGCCTTCCAATACCTCGATTCGTTGTCCCTTACCGATAATTTTTCCGTCTCTTGAGATTCGATTAACCGCTGACCATAGCATCATCATCTGGTCGAGTGGCGCCACGACAAAATCAGTATGGTTAGTTGGTCGTAAGCCTTTGTCGATCGCATCACGCATTGGGCTAATATAAGCGGTTTGTTGCTCGCCTCGATTGGCTCGATGTGCCTCGGCGAAATAGTACGTATGTAAGCTATAGAAGGATGGTCGTATTTTATAATCGACAAATACATCTAATTGGTCTGGTCGCGCAAACTGCGCGTGTATCATGGTCACATCGCGTGCTTGGGTCAGGTTATCCCCTGCCGCTGCTCTGTGCGCCTCAAAGAAAGCATCTATGGCGCCGTCTCCGTTTGCATGTAGGTTAAGCGGCACGGCCATTTTATATACCTTGTCAACCATTGCATTGACCATTGGCTGTAAAAAGGTCAGTTGGCCTTTCCAATTTTCCTCACCTGCAGGGCCGCCCTGAAGGTAGGGGGTTGTAAAACGAGCAGTCCGCCCTTGGGGCGAGCCATCAATGGTTATTTTAACGCCGCCTATTTTTAATCGATTCTCGTATTTCAGCCACTTATCTTGAGGCGTGATTGCTAGCACTTTATCTACGTCGGTGATAAATGGGAACGCGATAATATCAATGAAGTTGGTGCCGTTGTCTGCCACTCTTTTCATTGTTTTATACTGAGAAAGGTGGGTCGCGCCCTCATGTGCAGTCGTGATACCGTTTTCAGCATACAATTTTTGAGCGGCTTTTGATGCTTCAATTTCCTCAGCCTCGCTCATCGGTTCAGTTTGCTCAAATGCTTTTAAGAACGCACTTTCCATAATTAGACCAAAGGGTTCATTTGTTCCAGGTTTACGAACGATAACGCCACCTGGCGGCGCTACAGTAGACGCATCGTAACCATATTTTTCATGTGCCTTACTGTTCATTACTGCGCCATGCATAGAAACATGATCGACCCGCACTGGGTTATCTGGAAAGGCTGCGTCAAGGTCATCGCGGTTCAAAAGGCGGCCATCTGGCATAACCGTATCGTCATACCCATAGGCCATGATCAATTCACCCTTTCCGATCTTATTCTGATCGGCAAATTCCTTTATCGAATTAAGAATGCTAGGAATGTCTTTTCCGCCGCCTGATGGCGGTGCGTATACCTGCGCCTGACCCGAAACCAGTAAGCCGTTGAAATAGTGACTGTGAGCATCTATAAAACTCGGCATAAGCGTCTTGCCTGCCAAATCAATTAACTGCGTTTTATCGCCTTTAAATTGTGCGTTAACCTCTTTTAACGCGCCTAATCCTAGTATTTTTCCATCTTTAATGGCGACCGCCTCGACGTTAGGTTGGGCTTCATCGATGGTGACGATGTCCCCGCCACTTAAAATTAAATCTGCAGCAGACTTTACAATCTCATTGCTCTTTTTTTTGCTCGTGTCCTCGGTCACTTGATCAGCGCACGCCCCGATTAGCGCGACCAAACTGATAAAAAGCATTTTGTAGATTATTTTTTTGTGGATGACATGGCCTTTCCCTTTGGTTAATTTTATTAACGCTGGCTGCGCCTTTTTTTGGCGTAATTATTTAGCGGTAGATCTCATTATGTTCTCAGCTAACCAAGTCGCCGTAGCGGGTTTACCACTATTGAGGATCGGCTTTATAAAATTTATTTTTCAATGATCCATTGGCGAGCGGCACTAATCTGTCCTGCACCAAAATGTTTGATCTCGGCCGCGATAAAATGTGCCGCAACCGATTCAGCCAGCGCACCAATGCCCGCATCCGTGACCACTGCCACACATTCAACCTGTCGGTGATGGTCTTTAACAAATTTCAAATGCTCAAGCATTGCGGCGAGCGAGTCCCAGCCAGGGAACGCTGCGATGCTCAGGATCACACCTTTAAGGTCGCCATGCGTCTCAATAAAAGGGTCAATGATCTCACTAACCTTCACAAAATCACTCACTTCAAGTGGGCCATGAGGCTCAATCATTGCAACACGTGTAGACTCATTTAGATCGACGTTTAACATTATGCAGGCTCCTTGAAAACGTTAAATTAGTGACACTAAAAAGAAAAATAAAACGGGTTATCTAGCGTCGTTCAGAACTTGAGCATGAACCCCACGCCAAGCATTTCTGCTTCTGTCTCGACGCCTTGAATCGTCGTCTCTGAGTACTCAAGCTCGACGAAAAAATTGACACTATGGCCTGATACAGTGGCGCGCATACCTTGTGTGAAGTACAGATCAATTATTTCCATATCAAAGCCCGAATAACTGGAGCCGCTGGTAACTTGCGCGAGTGAATAATGCGTTTCATTCCATGGCTTCATCGCGTAAATGGTGAGCGAGGCAAGGTCCGCGCTATCGTCGCCTTTCAGACCAATATTGGTAATCATATCGGCGATCGCATCACGGCTATATTCAATGCCATCTATTTCAATCCTGCCACCGAGTGAGTCGAGTAGTGCATCAGCCGCTTCATTACTATTAAATTCTGCGCGAGTGTAATTTAAACTTGGGAAAAATAGAATGTTTGAGCCTACGCCCTCCATGGGTACCATATAGCCAACGCTATACATGTCGATAATGTCTTGCATGCTCACATCGATATATACCCCACCAAACCGTTCATCGAAATTGGCATTTCGAATCCGCGTTTGCTCTGCTTGGGCATGATATTCGATGTTCAGAATAGTTTGTGTGGCGTAGGCATCATCGCCATATAGGTTTGCCCCGCCCGTGCCAAAGGTGATTTTCATATCACCATCTTGATCGGCGGCTAAGCCAAGGGAGGTTTGCGTGTTTCTGGGGTCGGCATCGTGGAACGCACCATTTTCTGAATGGGTATCATGATCATCATTGTCCGCATGAACAAGCTTAGTGACGAGTATCAGACTAACGCAGAGCAATATTTTGTAGATCATTATGTTTTCCCTGATCGAGATCATGTTTTATCTATCGAGATCCATTAACTAGATTATCGTCGCGCTCGCCTTACTGCGCTTGACTCGCATCCTAACCAGTTTTATCAATCAGTTCTAATTATTTTCAGTTGTTTTGCTTTGGCAAAGAATTATGGCGCCTTGTTGATCGAATACTAGCTCAGCACCTTTGCCTCGTATACTTGAATTAGCATTAGCATATAAAAAACCAGAGGCGCTCGTCTCACGGTTCAACACGACACCTTGTTCGTCTGGCAACATGCTAATTAATGCCTGCGCAGGCGAAAACAGCACAGATAGGTGCACATCATTTTCGCAGTCATACCGCACAGGCCGATTATCGGTATATGCGGCAGTTGAGAAGTTATGTGTGCCGCAACTTGATAGGCTAATGCCCATTAATATTAACGCTAAATAGCGTCTGCTATATCTGGTTAATTTATGTCGCATGTGCCTGGTTATTTTAGTAAGGATCAAAAGAAATTCGTTTGCTTTGCGTAGTTTAACTGCCTTTTGAGCCTGAACGCTTAAAATTAAGCAGTTATTTGACGCTAAAGCTTAAAGACCAGTCATCAGATTGCGCGTTTACTGCGTATAACTTACACATCCTAGAGGAAAAAATAATCATGTTTTCAATCTTCAAAGCAGACCCTACCAAAAAATTGCGTAAAGACTATGAGGCGAAGCTTGCATCGGCTATGCAAGCGCAGCGCAGTGGCGATATTCGCACGTACTCAATGTTGACCCGCGAGGCGGAAGAAATATACGCGCAGATACAAGCCCACGAAACCGCTAAGTAATGATTGGTTAGCTCGGCAACGCTCGGATAATAACCAAGAATTAGCGACCGTGGGTTCGATGATGTACGCTCTTCTGTTAACCGTCTGAACACGTCCATTACACGCTAATGTTTCTCGCGACCCCCGCGCCTCAGTCACCCGAATGCATGCGGGTTTCGTTGCGTGATCGTTTAACAAAAACACTTGGCCGCGCGCCAGCGCTTCGTTTACTATCTTTAGTTGTTTACATCCTCACAACCCATCTGATGGTCAGGTTTTTTGCCGATCATGCAGGCGGGCTGGCATTTTCACGAAGCCGCCGCACAGAATAAAAAGGTAAACAAACCATATGCCAGCCCCAAGTAAGTTAGAAACAAAAAAAAATACCCGCTTGAGTGCATTTACTAACGATGCACTGGGTAAACATGACGCGGTTGGATTAATAGAGAAAATTCAACGCCAGCAAACAAGTTCAAATGCCCTCATTGCAGCGGCGTTGGCTCGGGTGAAAGTAATTAACCCAGTCTTAAATGCGGCCACTGATCTGCGGCTAGACGTGCCAACCGATGACTCGGCAATGCAGTCAACAGCCTTTCATGGTATTCCAACGTTTATTAAAGATTTAGACGATTTGGCTGGTATGCAAACGCGCGCCGGTTCGCGTGCGATGGGGTACAAGCGTGCTAAGCGTGACGGTCCCTTTATTGCGCAGATCAAGGGTCTCGGTTTAATACCCCTTGGTAAATCATCCACGCCTGAATTTGGGCTGACCGCGACGACTGAATCATTCGCCAATGGCCTGACTCGAAACCCCTGGCATATCGATTATTCGTGCGGAGGCTCATCAGGTGGTGCTGCCGCATTAGTGGCTGCAGGTGTGGTGCCCATTGCGCATGGGAACGATGGGGGTGGATCAATTAGGATTCCGGCCTCCGTATGCGGTTTAGTCGGGCTTAAGCCGAGTCGTGGTCGTATTTTAATGGTGCCTGACTCAGAGAAGCTACCCGTGAATATTGCGCATCAAGGCGTCCTTACACGGTCGTTGCGCGATACGGTACACTTTTACCAATCGATTCAGACACATTTTCCCCGACAGCACGGTTTCGAGCCGATTACAGCCTTGCAAGCGCATCGGCATGTGCCGCGTAAAATTGCCTTGTGGAATGAAGATTGTGATCCTGAATGCAAAGCGGCAGTGGATAGGGCCGCCGATTTGTTGGCCGATGCGGGCCATCAAATAGAACACATTTCAAAGCCGTTTTCTGATCATTTAGGCGATGACTTTTTACATTATTGGTCGTTTTTGGCCTTTGCGATTAAGCATTTTGGGCGGCTCTCAATTAGCGCGCAATTCGATAAAACAAAGCTCGAGCCGTTTACGCATAACCTGAGTCGTGAATTTGTGCGTAACATGTTTAAAAAGGTCGGCGCATTTTATCGATTACGCGCTTTTGAACAGGAATATGAAGCATTTTTTTCCAAGTATGATGCCTTGTTGAATCCAACCTTGGGTACACCGCCACCGCGTCTCGGCTATTTGAATTCGGGAAATTCAGTAGAAGATTTGGTCGAAAAACTCTCCGTCTATACGCAATACACGCCGTATCAAAATATTAGCGGGGGCCCTGCGATATCTATGCCTATTAACTTAAGCCGCGAAGGCTTGCCTATTGGTGTGCAAATTTCGTCGCGATTAGGGGCCGATAATTTGGTGCTCGCACTGGCGTCTGATATTGAATGTCGCGCACAATGGCAGCACTTATGTGGCGAGTTGAGCATATAGATAGCGGATACGCTTTGGCTTGCGTTACCCGATACGTCTTAGCCATGCGACAACATAAAACCGAGTAAGCCAAACATAAAACCAAGCACGGCCCCCATCGGTGGAAACCAATGGTTCTCAAGTTTGGCCTGTGGCGCTAAGTCTTGGAAAATTGAGTAAAGAATCCCGCCTGAAGCGAACACCATAATAATACCGAGTAATGCCGGCTGATCGCCCAACCAAATATAACCCGATACGCCAGCGACAGGGCCTAGCAAGGCCATGGCAGTAATGCTCCAAACTATTTTCTTCGCGCTATACGTTGAGCGTTCGCTAAGTTCACGGAAGGCTGAAAACCCTTCAGGCACATTTTGCAACGCAATCAATACCGCTAACAAATAGCCGGTGTCATTGCCAATAGCAAATGCTGCACCGAGGGCGAGCGATTCGGGAATAAAGTCCGACAGCATGGCGGCCAGCTGGCTGGCCGGTGTATTTAATTTGTAGAGCACTATATCGAGTAACATAAAACTGATGCCGCCGGCGACAAACCATAGACAGACGCTGGTTTTGGACAGATGCTCGATGCCATCGGGTATCAACACCAATGCAACCGCGGAGAGCAGGGCACCGCCGCCAAAAGCCATGACGCTGTGTCGAAATTCATCTTCAAGCCACTGCGGCCGTATATGCTCAAAACGGGCGATGAGCGCACCAAATGCCATGGCTAATCCTGCTATTAACGTGGCGCAAATAATGATGATTAGCTCGTGCATGTTGTTTGTCCGGTGTTAACGTTTGAAAGGGGTCGAGGCTCAATTAATAACGTTAGATGCAACGAATTCACCCGCATGGTTGATGGTTAAATCATTCATGGGTGAATGAAGTGTCGTGCGTAGCGCGTCCGATATAGGTGTTTTTTGATAGGTTTCAGCATCAACCAGTACATAGACAATTTCAGCATCGGCCAGTACTTTACTTGTTTGCTGGTGAGTAAACTGTACATTGAAGGTAAACGAGGTTTTACCGACCGTTTTTAGCTGCATGCTAGCACACAGTATATCGTCGAATTTGGCAGGCGCACGCCAAGTAATGTTGTAGTGGATAACCTGAAAATCAAGGCCTTGGGCAAGCAAGTTCTGATATGAGCCCCAAATCACGCGCTGATATTCAGTAATGGCCATGTCTACATAGTCGCCATATCGACTATTAAATACGACATTTTGTGCATCGCACTCGGCATAACGTACGCGGAATATGTAGTGAAAGCTATTGCTCATCAAAGGATCTCATTTAGGTTCTTTAAATGAGAGATTAGCGGTATTTTAGGCATAAAAAAAGCAAGCGTAATCGCTTGCTTTCTTAGACACATGCGTCAAGCGATTAGAGCGCGACGATGTTATCCGCTTGTGGGCCTTTTTGGCCTTGAGAAATGGTGAACTCAACAGACTGACCTTCGTTTAGCGTTTTGAAGCCATCGCCAACAATCGATTTAAAGTGAGCAAACACATCTGGACCAGATTTTTGTTCGATAAAACCAAAGCCTTTTGCTTCGTTGAACCATTTAACGGTACCGGTTACTGTATTAGACATCGTGTATATCCTGTATAAAAAATTATATGTAAATGTGCCTTCATGAGGCATGAATAGCGGGAAAAAAAGAAAAATTTAGAAACTACAGGACGACGAACTTAAGATGGAACAACGAAATGGAGAATGTAAAAATAGGCTTGCTTTCTAGCTGGCGCGAACTTTATAGCCCGAGGGTGAACAAGTCAACTATTTTTTTAACTACCTGCCAAGCCAGTAATCGCTTAGTTCAAAAATTTATGCTGAAGCCCGGGGGGCGGCACTCGGCATTGTACTTGTTTACCGAAGAGTCGATAGCGGTTATTGGCCAGCCACCGGTAAAACACATCCCGGAGCGCACGCGGCACTATCCTGAAAATCTGAAATAAAAACCAGTAACCGCTCAAGTCTTTCGTTATCGTCAGTGCGGCATCGGTGCGCAATAGGCACCGCTTATTTTTAATTAGCACAAAGGTTTCGCTACCCAGCTGCTCAATGCCATATTGCCGGAGTAGGGCCTGCCCCGCTGCACTTTGTAAGGGTGCAAACACGAAGCGGTCATGCACATCACGCTTGATAATAAAATTAACAGCGCCATTACAAAGCGTGCATACCCCATCAAAAATGATGACCGAACGATCAGGCATATTGCGTTGCCCTCGTCCTGAAGAATGGGCTTAAAGGCACGATAAATCGCGCGGCTCAGCAGGGGGCATCAATAGACTCGCTTAAACCATTAATACGTATCATCTGTTTAATTTCATCCACGTATGCTTGGCCTCGTTCTGAGTAATTTCCTAAGCCATTCGCAAGTGTGCAGCCATAAATAGGCTGTTGTGACGTTCTGGCCTTAGCTCGCAAGGTGCGCAGGGTTCGGTAACTGTTATGGCGGTTGATATTACGCATGTATGCGGCCACAGAATTCGCGGGTGATACAAACGCTTGCACCTCGTGCGTGGCCCCTGCATTGCGCTGCGTAGGCACTAACCCGCAGCCTTTTGTATAGCACCATTGGCCAAAGTAATTATTGCCCTCGGTTGCAAACCTTGAGGTACCCCAAGCCGATTCCATCGCAGCTTGCGCCAAGGCCAGCGACGCCGGCACAATATCAACATGGGCTAGCAAGTTTTTGATATCGTCTTTGCTGCTGGGATTATCTAGCATGACGTTGTATTGGCTTGCCAATTTCGCCACTAAGGCCTGCTTCGGGTGATGTTGCAACGCATCGCGCAGCGCGAGTATCTTTGCGTTTTCGGCCTCGATTAAGGGACGGAAAAATTCAAAAAATGCCTGTTTACGTTCACTGATCGACGTAATTTCTTTAAAGTCTGGCGTGTTGACCTGCGGTACTCGCGGGCTGATCACAAAATAAACCGCGACCCAAATCAAACAGAGCACGCACAAGCCCTGCAAAAACGAAATACGCTGAATAAGCATTTTCACATTGATCCACCAACAACTGCTTTTTTATATGTTTTCAATTTCACTTAGGAAAGCCTCCGCGAGTGCCTGAACGTGAGCTCGACTTGGCTGCTTTACTTTACCCCACTCGCGGCAATACCAACAAATACGCTCGGCGATCGACCCTGCAGATGACTCGCCCAATTTTTGTTTAAGCGATAAAATTTCAGCGCCTATTGTCACGAGCGCTGATGTTGTGGGGTCGGGGCGGCAAGCAGCGCGAGCATGGTCATGGTAGCCGGCGACGCAAAACACCCATTCGTTTAAACCTGCTGCGGCATCGTTCAAATGCGGCACAAGACGCTGTGCAAGCTCGGCCTCTAAGCCATCGAGCTTGGCATACAATTTAGAGTTTGAAACCATAGTGTTATCTTATTGTGAGTTACTGCGGGAAGGGTATAGGTTATCTCTGCCTACTTACTCGACGTTTAGTTGCTGCCTTTCGATTAAAAAATCAAAGGACAATTCGGCCAAGGTTTTACCATTGGCGGTGGCACCCCAAGCGCCATGACCAGCGCCCTCCAGAGGGATTAGCGCATTGTAAATCCCGTTGGCATTGAAGATTGCCTCTAGCTCAGTCGCCTCTGAAAATGGCGTCGAGGGGTTAATATCATCAGTTCCATGCGCCATAAATAATTCCGGGTCAGTACTGTCGTAAGGATATTCGCCATACACCGCTTCGAATAGCTCTAATTTTACATTCGAGCCCCAAAAATGCACCAGGCTTTTCACGCGAGTGGTTGCATTTAAGTTGGTTGTTGCAAGGGTTGGGTCGTCAACTAAAGAGATTTCATCTCTAAAATCATCTTCATCGGTTACCCCGAGCGCTAACGCTGTAATAGCACCGGCAGATCCGCCACCAACGGTAACATAGTTAGTATCAATGCTATAACGTTCGGCGTTTGCCATGATCCAACGCAGTGCGGCTTTTGCATCTCGTTGCGCCGTGTAGAGAGCGATCGCTTGCTTAAAGTCACTTTCAGTTTCGGCTCCGTCGAGTGCGAAATTGATCCATTCTTCTGGTGCAATACCTTGGTAAAAGGTGAGGGCCTCGTCGAGATTATCTGCGCTCAATGCCCCTAAATTTTGCGTCGTCCGATAATTGATAGACACAAATACCCAGCCTCGGGCAGCGAAGTAAGTGGCCATCTCAACAATATGCTCAGCGGTTTTTGAACCACCTGTAAAGCCGCCGCCATGAATAAAAAGATAAACGGGCCTGTTTAATGCGCCGTTGTCAGGCGCATAAATATCGAGATGTAAGGGGGTTGAAAAAGGTATCGTACTGTTATCGTCATGACTGAGACCATCGCCATATCGAACATCACTTTCGAGTAATACGGCATAACTTGCGTCTTTTTTTACGGTGGTTATGTCATTGTTGGTTGCGGGTTCGTCCTGCGAACTGTTGCCTGAGCAGGCCGCCAATAAGCCTGCAAATACCATCATAAAAGCGATTTTTTTCATTGCGAGCGTGCCTCAATCATTCTCATCTGAATCAAGGTAGCAGGGGTCGTGTTGTTGCGCCTATACTTTGGTAGTTTGAAGGAGAATCTTGCTCACTGTTTAACACTTTTGTTGTGATAAACAACACTTTGGCAAATGTGGGTTAACAGTAAGACTTTCTGTTAGGCGCGCTACGCTTGGCCGAGTGCTTGGCCGAGCTGCTTGCTAAGCGCCTGCAAACCTCTGCCTTTGTTACTGATTTTCCATGCCATAAAGAATTCATTAATCGTTTGGTTATGGGCACCTAGTTCTAATAACGCCCCCTGATCAAGTAAAGTCTGTATGCGGTAACGCGGGAGGTGGCCAATACCAATGCCTGCACAGATCGCCTCAACTTTCTGATCAATGGTTTGCACGAAGAACTTCTTCCCATCACTGCTCAATCCTGCGCTGCGCGCAATATCTGAGATCGAGGTATCATGGGTAATCACTTTACGGAGCGCCGATAGCGATGATGAGGCAGTTTCGGGCGAATTAATCAAGTTGGCCAGTTTATGGTTTGCGGCAATCACGGGCACCAACGCAATAGACTTAAGTGGGATGGCGCGATACCCCTTTTGCATAGGCACGGGCCCTGGAACCCCCACGATTAGATCGGCGCGACCGTGATCAAGGGCCTCCCAGCCTCCATTCAGCACACACTCAAACACATCGATCTCTATACTCGGTTGCTCTTCAAGAAACGTCTGCAACGTCATAAAAAATTTTGGGTATTGCACCAAGCATTCAACCGCGATTCTAATCCGTGGCTCCCAGCCTGTGGCCACCTCTTTTGCTTTATTTGCAAGGCGTGACGTGCTTTCTAATATTTCTCTGCCCTCTGCTAGCATTAATTGGCCTGCCGGGGTGAGTACCGAGCGTCGCCCTTGGCGTTGGAAAAGTGTCACGTCTAACTGCTCTTCAAGTTTTTGTATCACGTAGGAGACGGCCGAGGTCGCTTTGTTCAGCTCTTCTGCGGCTTTTGCGAAACTACCTCTGCGTTCTATCGCATCTAGGGTTTGTAGTGCTTCGATAGTTATTGGGCTTTTGTCCATTAGTTGCCTTTAATAAATGTTCTAAATTTTTGATCATTCTAAACAAAAAATGACACTTATTGTAAAAATATAAGGCATTACAATGAGCCCATCATCGATATCAACACACCTCAAATGTTTAGGAGCAAAAAAATGAAAGCACTTATTTCAAGCATAATGAAGACAGAAAATGGGCTAGACACGCTGTCTATTCGTATTGGAGCGGGCGTCATCTTTGCTGCCCACGGTGCGCAGAAGTTGTTTGGCTGGTTCGGCGGCTATGGGTTAGAGGGTACTGGCGCATGGATGGCTTCAATAGGCATTGAGCCCGGCATACTGATGGCTGCGCTTGCCGGCAGTGCCGAATTTTTCGGTGGCCTAGTACTAAT
>ENA-OSET01001643-OSET01001643.1-sediment-metagenome-genome-assembly--contig:-NODE-1643-length-22996-cov-7.473232_pt1 | contig 22996 bp, 11 predicted proteins | sample MGYA00237882_ERZ534229 | MGnify/ENA primary metagenome ERZ534229 (study PRJEB26408, sample SAMN06266212) | sediment metagenome | isolation source: Hudson Canyon methane seep mesocosm | place... | reverse complement strand
TTCAATGAGCTTATACACAGCTGACTCTATATCAATATAGCGTCAGCCTGTGTGCCTGTGGCACACTCCCTGATTTTCGGCGTTAGTAAAAGACAATCTCTCCACGACCGACAAAAAATACAATGGAGCAAAGTATCGGTCGTAACTCTCATCATTTTGGAACCCTACAACGAGAACTTTTACTACGACAAGGGCTTAAAGAAAAACTCAATCCACCCATAAAAAATAAAACCAGCATTGACACTGAGTTACTTATAAGTATATAACCTAACATAAAGAATGATGTGACTAATAGAATAATCACGCAGTATTTTGTTAGTCGAGTTTTTATCTTCATGAAATATTTCATTTGGGATAGTGTAATGGATCAAGGTAATCAATCTGCACCACCAAATCAGGATAATAGCGACTTTGTATCAGCACCTGAAATAACACTTCCAAAAGGTGGTGGCGCTATCCGGGGTATCGGTGAAAAATTTGCCGCTAACCCTGTTACTGGCACAGGGTCACTTACTATCCCAATTGTGACCAGCCTCGGTCGTTCTGGTTTCGGACCTCAACTTTCACTTTCTTACAATTCTGGTGCAGGAAACGGAGCTTTTGGTTTAGGCTGGGACCTGTCACTTCCTACCATCACCCGAAAAACCGACAAAGGCTTACCTCAGTACCTAGATGCAGATGTATTCATTCTTTCTGGTGCCGAAGATCTGGTTCCAGTGCTGGTAGAGAGTGAAGAAGGTCATTGGAAGCCAGAGGTCATTCCCCCCGCTATAATTGATGACTTAACTTATACTATTCAGCCTTACCGACCACGGATAGAAGGATTGTTCGCTCGCATAGAACAATGGACAAATACAACTGACTCAAAAGACCGGTTCTGGCGTTCCATTTCTAAGAATAATATTACCACCTGGTATGGAAAGACTGAGAACAGCCGCATTACTAATCCTCACGATTCAATACAAATCTATAGCTGGTTAATTTGCGAAAGTTATGATGATAAAGGCAATGTGATTAGCTATGAATATAAGTCCGAAAATTCAAACAGTATCAACTTATTTCAAGCCAATGAACGTAATCGTACTAGTAGCAGTCGTTCCGCCCAAAGATATTTAAAACGCATCAAATATGGCAATATAGCGCCCTATTTTCCTAATAAAAATAAAGCATTACCATCAGATTGGATGTTTGAAACCGTATTTGATTATGGCGAACACAATAATCAAGCTCCTAAGCCAGGTGACAGTGGCCTATGGCGCGAACGTCACGACCCATTTTCCAGCTACCGGTCTGGTTTTGAAATAAGAACCTACCGTCTATGTCAACGAGTCTTAATGTTTCACCACTTTAAAGATGAATCTATTGGTGAAAACTGCTTAGTACGTTCAACAGACTTTAACTATCGTCATCAGCAACTACCTGAGGACTTAAAAATTCCAATCCTCACTGTTTTAGAATCAGCTATTCAATGTAGTTACAAAAAGAAAGCCGATAACAGCTATGATAAAAAAACATTACCTCCCGTTGAGTTTGAATACAGTAAAGCAAAAATTGATGATGAAATAAAAACCATAGATCTAGGCAGCAGAGAAAACCTTCCCATAGGAGCCGATGGTAGCAACTACCAATGGCTTGATATGGATGGTGAAGGACTTACCGGTGTTTTAACCCAACAAGGCGGAACTTGGTTTTACAAGAACAATGAAACACCTCTCACTCGAATAATAGATAATGAAACAGCTACATACCAAGCTCGGTTTGGTGCAATAAAAACAGTTAAATCAATGCCTGTTGGCGGCTTATCAGGCATCAGATCCCGACAATTTCTTGATTTGGATGGAAATGGAAACCTTGATCTGGTGGAATTCTCTCCACCACTTTCAGGTTTCTACGAAAGAAACTACAAAGTAGGCGAAACCGAAAACCAAAACTGGGAAACATTCCGAACCTTCAAATCACAACCCAATATTAACTGGAATGATCCCAATCTGAAATTTATTGACCTCAATGGCGATGGTCATGCCGATATACTCATTTCAGAGGATCAGGTCTTGACTTGGTATCCCTCGCTGGCAGAAGAAGGCTTTGCAGAGCATAAGAAGGTCACCATACCTACCGATGAAGAAAAAGGCCCGCATGTCATCTTTGCTGATATTAAACAAACTATTGTCCAAGCTGACCTATCCGGTGATGGTTTAACCGATATTGCAAGGATTCGTAATGGAGAGATCTGTTATTGGCCAAATCTGGGCTATGGACGTTTTGGTGCAAAAGTCACCATGGATAAAGCCCCCCTATTTGATCACCCCGATCAATTTAACCCAAACAGAATCAGGTTAACTGATATTGATGGCTCAGGTATTATTGATATTATCTATCTAGGGCGCAATAAAACACAGTTATGGTTTAATCAATCGGGCAATAGCTGGGGTGATGCACAATTATTAAAGCATTTTCCAACGGTTGATAATATTGCATCAGTCGCCGCTGTTGATTTATTAGGTAACGGTACAGCCTGCCTAGTTTGGTCAAGTCCTTTGCCTAATGAAGCCAACGCGCCCATGCGTTATATCGAATTAATGGCAGAAGGTAAGCCTCATCTTATGGTGAGGAGCAAAAATAATCTTGGTGCAGAAACTCATATTCAGTACGTGCCTTCTACTTACTTTTACCTAAAAGATAAACAAGCTGGAAAACCATGGATAACGCTCCTACCCTTTCCTGTTCACGTTGTAGAAAAAGTAACCGTCACAGATAAATGGAGTGGAACCAAATTCTCTACAAGTTATAGCTACCACCATGGCTATTTTGATGGAAAGGATCGAGAATTTAGAGGGTTTGGACGGGTAGAACAAATTGATACTGAATCATTTGGCGAATTTACCGAAGGCAATATTAACAGTCCCTATATTAGCGATGACCATACGCTTTATCAGCCACCAATAAAAACTGTTAGCTGGTATCACACCGGCGCTATGATTGACCGTAAAAAAATACTGTCACAATTTAAACACGAATATTTCCCCCAGTGGTTAGAGAATGAAAAAACTGAAGTAATAAATATTCTAGACAATTTCAAAGAAGCAGAGTTACCAGAGCCTGCATTTGAACAACAAGATTTAACGGCAGAAGAAACCAGAGAAGCTTTAAGAGCCTGTAAAGGGATGGTATTACGTCAGGAAATCTACGAGTTAGATGTTGATGAACTGGCTAAGGGAAAGCACAAACCAGTTAAACTCTTTTCAACGGCTTACCACAATTGTCATATTCAACGTTTACAAGCTCAAGATTCAAATCCACATGCGGTATTCTTGGTCACAGAAAGTGAAGCCATTAGCTATCAGTATGATCTGAATTTGCAAACCGAAACACTCATGCCTGACCCTAGAGTTTCTCACAGCTTCAATCTTAATATGGATGCGTTTGGTAATGTGTTGCAGGCTGCAGCAGTTGTTTATCCGCGCCTTGGTAAACACCAAGATGATTCACTTGACCCACAGACAATTCAACTCATTCAAGAAGTACAACAAGAAACGCATATTGCCTATAGCGAAAATCATTTCACCAATGATATCAATACAGCAGATATCTATCGCCTTCGAGTGCCCTCTGAAGCATTGAGTTATGAGCTAACAGGCATAACGCCAATCGATGATTATTTCACCTTAAAAGAATTACAGAGTTTCAGATTAAATCTTCAATACCAGACAACGGGGCAAACAGTCAGCGACATTGAATATCAACAAATAGCGGATAGTAGCAACCCACAAAAGCGGCTAATTGAACAGAGTAAAATCCTTTATTTCAACGATAAAGACAGTACAACACCAGAATTCTTGAAGCAGCCATTGCCCTTTAATGAACAGGGTCACTTGGGTCTACCTTATGAAACTTACACGTTGGCATTAACAAAAAACTTACTTGATGCAGTGCTGGCAGAAAAACATACAGCGACAATAAAAGCTGAGTTAAATGATGATGCAAAAAGTGGCTATATAAAAGGCTCAAAAATAGGCGCAACCGCAGACCAATATTGGGTGCGCTCAGGTATTGCAGGTTTTGCTGACGATGCCGCCGAACATTTCTTTTTGCCCGAACGCTACACGGACCCTTTCAATCAAACCACAAGGCTTAAATTTGACCCACTGGGTTTATTTATTGAGTCAAGCACCGATCCCATCGGCAATACAAGCTCAGTAGAAAAATTTGACTACCGCGTGTTAGCACCACGTGAATTAAAAGACATTAATGACAATTTTTCTGAAATGGTATTTGATGTGTTGGGATTGCCCACTGCAATAGCAATAAAAGGCAAGAAAATTGCTGGAGAATGGCAAGGGGACGATCTTGATGATTTTATTAGCAATGAATTATTATTAAATCCTTCGCAAAGTGATATTGTCGGTTTTTGCACCAGCATTACCCAAGATAATACCAAAGCAAGAGAGTGGTTAGGTAATGCCAGTACACGCTTTATTTACCATTTTGGTGAAGAGCTGGATGTACAAGGCAATGAAACCTGGGGTACACGACTATCAGGCGCTTGTTCCATCACACGAGAGCAACATAAAGACCAAAACTCACCCTTACAAATTGCACTGGAATGCTCAGATGGCGGTGGCAATGTGTTAATGCAAAAATCACAAGCTGAGCCAGATCCCGAAACCGGTAATCCACGATGGATTATCAACGGGTTGACCGTACTCAATAACAAAGGCAATCCAGTCAAACAATATGAACCTGCATTTACCGGTCGTTTTGGCTGTGAAATGCCGCAAGCCGAGGGTGAGACTTCTGTTATTTATTACGATGCAGCAGGGCAAGTGATACGTACAGAACTGCCAGATGGAAGTTATAGCAAAGTTGAATATTCTCCGTGGCATGTCAGTAGCTTCGATCCTAATGATACCGCTTTTGATAGTGACCAGAGCAAACAAAGTGATTGGTATCAACGTCGCACCAATCCTGCACACCCAAGATTTTCAGACTTTAATTCAGCAGAGAACACACGTGCAGCAGAACTTGTTAAACAGCATGCCAATACGCCAACTCAAGTCTTTCTCGATAGTTTAGGTCGCGATGTTATTAGTGTTGAACATAATAAATATACCGACCCGGATGGTAATTTACAGGATGAAAAATATATAACCTTTACTAAACTGGATGCCGAAGGAAAACCACTTTGGATCCGTGATGCCCGTGGTAATTTGGTGATGCAATATATTGCACCCTCTAAAGCCAAAAATACAGCTGATAATAGTATGCCTATAAATAGCGTACCCTGTTATGACATAGCAGGTAATTTACTGTTCCAACACAGCATGGATGGTGGCGATCGTTGGATGATTAACGATGCTACAGGGCAAGCTTTTTATGCTTGGGACAAGAATGAAGGTGAATCAGGTGTTTTAGAAGACAGAATCTATCATACGATTTACGATGAACTGAGACGACCTTTTGAACAGCAATTGCAAATAAATAATAATCTGCATGTGATTGAACGATTAGTTTATGGAGAAAGCGAAGCCGATAATAAAAACCTACGCGGGCAACTTTTTCAGCATTTTGATTCTAGCGGATTAGTCACTAATCAGCAGTTTGATTTTAAAGGGAATCTATTAAAAGTAGAACAACAACTCGCAGTTTTTTCTACAGACTCCCTTATTCATTGGCCAGAAAATCCTGCACAAAATACGCTAGAAGAAATCTACACCCAAAATATTGAATACGATGCGCTTAATAGAATGACGCGTCAGGAAAACTGGCATCGCACTAATAGAGAACCAGCAGTTTATCTTCCAAAATACAATCAACGAGGCACCTTAGTCAGTGAAAAACTAATTGTTCAAGGAGTCACAACGGAAGCTATAAAAAACATCGAACAGGATGCCAAAGGACAACGCAGGTTAATTGAATATGGCAATGGCACCAGCACTCGCTATATCTATGACAAAGAATCGTTACGGCTGATACAACTCCGTACAACTAAAACCAGTCCGAGTGAAAAACTACCGATACCACCTAGTGGTTTAAGTGATGCAAATACACTACAGAATCTGTATTACAGTTACGACCCCGTAGGTAATATTACCGAAATACACGACGATGCCTATGAACCAGTATTTTTTAAAAACCAACAAGTGGAACCACGCAGCCGCTATCAATACGACTCCTTATACCGCCTTATCAAAGCCAGCGGACGAGAAAATTTTCAGGCAACCAACGCTCCTAAAGCTGGCAAGCTTGCCGGTGTTCAACAGCTTACATTCCCTATTACTGATCAATCGTTACGTGATTATACCCAAAGCTACCAATACGATTCGGTAGGCAATTTTATAAAAATTATCCATGCCGCTATGAATAATATCGCTAATGTTGGAAGTTGGACACGCCACTATGAAACAGCGGAAGACAGTAATCGATTGTTAAAAACCTGGGTGGGTGATAACACCGCCAATGCTATTAATTATAACTACGATACCCACGGCAGTATGCTGAACTTTGATCGAGTCCCAGAAGAAAATCAACTGCATTATGACAGTAACGATATGATTCATCATATTGATTTAGGTGGTGGAGGTAATGTTTTTTATAACTATGGCAGTGATAAAGAACGAAGTCGAAAACGAATTGTGCGCTCAAACAATACTGTGGAAGAAAGAATTTATTTAGGAGGCATGGAAGTTTTTAGGAAATTTAATGCAGCCAGAGAAATAATAGAAGACATCGAAACCTACCATCTGTTTGATGGCGAGCAACGTGTGTTGATGGCAGAACATGTGTTTAAAAAAGGCAATACAGACTTGCCTGAAAATACGACTTTATTTAAATATCAATATTCTAATCATTTGGGTTCTGTGGGGTTGGAACTTGATGAGATTGGACGCATTATTTCTTATGAGGAATATCACCCTTATGGGACTACGGCTTATTCGGCTCGGAATAAGGACATAAAAGCGACTAAGAAGCGATACAAATATACTGGGATGGAGCAGGATAAGGAGAGTGGGCTTTCGTATCATAGTGCGCGATATTATTTGCCTTGGCTGGGGCGGTGGGGGAGTGTTGATCCTATTGGGATTGGTGGAGGAATGAACGTTTACACATACTCAGAAAATACTCCTTTAACCTTAAAGGATAATTCAGGTACATCACCTGATCAAAAACTTAAGCCTTTTAAACAAAACCCAGGTAAAGGGCATAGTGTTCACCAACTTCATTTCTTTCCAAAAACATTTCAGTTGAAATTGGTGCCAGGATGGACTCGTAAGTTATCAGAAAAATTAGGTGAATTAACATATGAGGGGACAGCTCAACTAAATAAAAGCGTAGATATGAAAATTGCTAAATATCTTTCATCGGTCAAGTATGTCAAAGATTCGGCACATATGATTGAGATCATACAAGAAGTGAAAAAAATTTGGATGAAGGCAGGTGTTAATAAATCTATTATTCACGATTGGGCAATGAGTGCTTTTAAAACTGCTAATGAGATTGGTATAAAAAGAAAACCAAAAACAGGGCCTACTGTATATAGAAGAAAGCCTGGAAGTGCAGAGAGAAAACCGGCCATAAAGAATAATGGTCAAGCTGGATTTGTAACTCCAGGCGCAATGATATTTACGGCATTTACTGCTTATGAATTATGGGATATTTATACCGATTTAGCAAAACATGACAATCTTTCTGATCAAGCGAAGGAGTCTTTGGCAATTGAAGGGAGATTAATTGGAGCAGCATTAGGAGCAAATTATGGAAAGGCACTGGGTCCTTGGGGAATGCTTGCTGGCACAATTTTAGGTGGTTTAATTGGGGAAACAGGGGTTCGATTAATTACAGCAGGTGTAGAGGCTGCTGCTGATTCTGCAGCCAACAAAGTAAAAGAGGCGGCCCTAGATTTGGGCAGGGGAATGGAACTTATACAAAAATCAATTGTATATGATCTTGAAAAAAGTATCCAATCTGATCTTAAGGAAAAATATGGAGATGGATATTTGGAAAATTGCCCACCAGATGTATGTTATGAAGTAAGAAATACCATATATCACGACCCAGGAATAGAGAAAGATTTTGGGATGAGACGTTCGCCTTTTTAGATAATTGCAGCCACCACCGAGGTACGGCAGAACCATAACGTAGATTCGATGAGCGAAGCGTTGAGCGGGACGGGGTATGCACCCCGTTTCAAACGTTTAAAGTTTGATGGCAATAGGAAGTTTTGTGTCATGTCAAAAGCCGTAAACATTACGAACGGGATAGAAATCCCGCCCAGTAATATCTAACTGAGTGGGAAGAAATAACAAAGTGTCATTTAACTTGAACTTAAAAACTGCTAGAGAAAATGAGGATAACCATGAAAAAAGATTTGAAACATGATCAACAAGAGAATTCAACCGAAGGGAAAGCCCCTGTTCTTGTAATGTCTCTTCTCGGTTGGTTAAAGAAAGCCGGTCGCTGGATAGTGAAGCATGTGCGAGTGACGAAAAAATCTATATCTGTTAAAGGCAAGCATGACGTTGGTGGCGGAGGGTGATGCTTTGATCGAGACCCGAGCGGGACTGGGTATGCACCCCGTCTCAAACGTTGAAAGTTTAGCTGCAACAAGAAGTATTGTGTAATGCCAAAAGCCATAAACATTACGAACGGGATAAATATCCCGTCCAGCACTGGGTATTACAAGCAGTGAAAATTGAATTTTGAAAACAAATAAAAAGCAGTTAAAGGAACCAATACCATGCCATCACGCCGTGTAGCTTCTGATCTAAATTCAGGAACCTATTACCTGACGCTAACCATACAGCGTTGGTACTACCTGTTTGATCGCTACAACCGCTGGCAAATTCTAGCTGATTCATTACGTTACTGCCAAGAAAATAAAGGGCTAGAGTTAAATGGTTATGTTTTTATGCTAAATCATATTCACCTTATTGTTACATCACCAGATATGGCAGGTTTTCTACGCGATTTTAAGCGTTTTACTTCTGTAAAATTTAAGGAAAACTTAGAAACCACAGAACCACGTGTTTTACAGTTGTTTGTGGATGATAAAGGTAAATACCAGTTTTGGCAGAATACCAATGCACCCAAGAAAATAGAGAACCCTAAATTTTATCGGCAAAAGTTGAATTATATTCATCAGAACCCTGTAAGAAAATGTTACGTGGCTGATGAGGCTCATTGGATATGGTCTTCAGCCAATCCTGCTTCACCTTTGAATTTTAAGTTGTTTGGGGCTTGAGTTTATGTGGAGAATATTCTCGTTTAGGCATTTAAAAGATAAACCTTATGGACAGGATAAAAATCCCGTCCAGCAATGGTTTGGCGATGAATTTATTCAAAAAACAGTGAGAAAAATATGACTTTTTTAGAAACGGGTAATACAGGCATAACAGTTATTCTGGCTCTTTTGACTATATATATTGCTTATTACATTGAACGCAAACATAAAACGCGCATTCAATTTCATTTAGAAGCAAATTGCTTTGCTGCTCAACAAGGGTATTACATTGTTGAGGTGGTTATGATTATTAACAATAAAGGGCTGGTCAGACATGTTATTGATACCTTAGATTTAAAAGTATTTGGTATTAAGCAGGGTCAAAATATTGAATTAAGAAAAAAAGAAGGTATTGATTCTGCTGTAAATTTTCCTGAGGCATTTATTGATAAAGATATTTTAAAAAATAAAGGTAAATTTTTCATAGAACCTAGCGTTGTTCAACAAATTACTTATATTGCAAGAATTCCTGAAAATATTCGGTTGATTCTTGTTAAATCAAGCTTTAAGTATCATCAAAATTCTACTCACAGTGTACAAAAAGTTTTTGAGTTGAGTGGGGAGTAACCCGTGCAAAAGTCCAGATAGAATTATCAGTAGATAATAATGTGGTTTATGCCATTGCAGCAATAGATCTATAGCCCATATCGAAGAATAAGCAATCAGTATTGAGGATCAGCAAATGAAATTTATAATCAGACCTATCAAACTTGATCAGCAAGGTGGTGATGTCTATTTATTACATCAAGTATTATCCGCTTTGGGTTTAGCTGTTTCTAACAATGAGATTTCTATAGGGAAAGCAGGCAGAGACACTCAAAGAAAAGTACGGGAATTACAAAAGCAGTTAGGTATAAGAGCTTTACGAAATGCCTCTTTTCTGGATGAGAAAACAATTATTGCCATAGAAAAAGAAATGCTGTCAAAAGGCTTCTTGTCATCCCGCGCCTCATTCACTGCGAGTGGTAATGTTAAATTAGCTAATGGAAAGATAAAAAAGCAACAGCAACTGATTGCCTATGACATAGATCTTAAAGGTGTCGGTCTATATCGAGATCTAAAAACGCTAGCGGAACTTCTAAAGCTGAATGCAAAAGGTGGCTTTGAGTATTTAGGTAAGGCCGTTACTGATAGTAAGGGACATTACAGTTTTACTTTTTTTGAATTTCAATATGGACGGGCTGAAGGTGGCAAGGGAGAAAAAGCTGATATTGTCGTTTTTGCTATTGACGATAAAGAAAATATTGTGGGTCGGTCCCAACTAGTCAATCTGGAAAGCTATGACCAGAAGGGGTTTGTTCGTGGTGTCGATATTGTGCTTGATAGCAAGAAAGAAGAAGGTTCTGAATACCAAGTTCTTACTGATACGCTCTCCCCTTTTCTTAAGCAGAATAATATTGGCTCTTTTGCCGATATTGCAAATTCAGCTGAGCAGTTAGCTTTTACTGCCAGTGAGCTTGGTCTTAATTTGTCACACCTTACTATTCTTGCTGATGTGTATTTGTTATTCGTGCAGGAAGGCGAATTTGCAAAGACACTCGATCTACTTTATGGACTTGGAAGGCAGGATATAACACTCAGTTGGGAAGTGTTATTTAAAAAGCAGCGTGATGAGTTACAAACTGCTATTGGACATTCTGTAGATAACAATATTGTTGCTAAGCCGACTGATAGGACATTAGCTATATTTCTTAGTGCGCTACAAAAACACACTATACAGCATGCGCTTAATGATAAATCGGGTAATGATGATAATCAACTTAATCTATTATTAACAACAGCATTACCAGAAGAACCACAACGGCTTGCTTTTCTTAAAGCGGTAAATGAATTTGAAGGCAGTGATTTCCCTAAATTCTGGAAAAAATTAAGTACAAAGCCTGAATTTAGAGATAAGCCCGAATTAGTTTCTGGCATTCAGTTAACACAACAACTCCACACGATTACCAATTTCCAACCATTGGTTGATGAATTGCACAAGAATAGAGGAATCAAATCTGTTGAAGCGCTAATTGATTTAGACAAGGCAAAGTGGCAAGAAATTATTGCTGTTTCTGGTATACCTGATTTTATTGAAGGTGAAGATGATAATGCGAAAACAGATCGTTATGCCGACGTGCTGGAAAATCAGTTAAATGCTGCTTTTCCAACACAACGAATCATCAAGATGATTCGTAATAATGAGCTTGTTTTTGAAAACACTGAGGTGCAAACAAACCTTAATAAGTTTTTAAATAGCCATAAAGATTTTGACTTTAGATCAACTCAAATCCATAAGTATGTAGAAGAAAATAAAGCCTCTTTAGAGCCTTCTACGCTTGATGCTGTGGCTAAAGAGTTAATGGAGCTACAACGGTTGTTTCAAGTCAGTAGCAGCCCAGCTGTGTTGAAAGTATTAAGAGAAAACAAATTAACCTCTGCCTATGCGATTGCACACATTCCACGTAAGAACTTTATTAATACCTATGGAGTCGATTTAGGCGGAGCTGATATTGCGGCTGGTGTACATAACCGAGGGCAATTTCTGGCTAAACGAGCCGAAATGAATGCCATGGTTATTAATGATGCATCATGGAATACAGCAACACCAGAAACGGTATTTTCTGCTGCTAAATCAGGTGAAATTGAAAAAGTTTTGGAAGAAAAAATCTCGAATTATAAAAACTTATTTGGTAGCCCCGATCTTTGTGAATGTCAGCATTGCCGCTCTGTGTTTAGCCCTGCAGCCTATTTTGTTGAGCTATTACGTTTCTTGGAGAAGTCAACTTATGATGTTGAAACAGAAGGTCACAATCCTTATGAGTACTTAGCCGGTAATCCTGAAGCCAATATTACTGGAAGGCGGCCAGACCTTGCAAAATTAGAATTAAGTTGTGATAACACTAATACTGAAACCCCTTATATTGACTTGTCTAATGAGGTAATGGAAGCTTATGTTATTGCAGGGTCACTAGAAAGTTATGACGAAAATACGATTGATGTAACAAAGGATGAACTACGAGCTAACCCACAGCATACTCAAAAAGATGCCTATCTTATATTGAGCAATAACCATCCCTCTAAACCGGCAAACTACCCGTTTAACCTACCTTTCCATCAACCCCTAAGTGCTATTAAAACCTATAGTGATTTTCTTAATGTCAGTCGTTATGAAGTTTTGCAAGCTGTAAACCCGGCTCCAAGTAATACTGGTAAACGAGCGATTTCTGCCGAAGCGCTTGGTTTTTCTGAGGAGGAGTATCGCCTACTGGTAAAAAAAGATTTTGCAGGGGCGGATGACAATACTGAGCTTCACCAACTCTATGGTTATGATGATTCTATTGGTTTAGATGACTTAACTAAAATAGGCCTTATTCAAAAGTTTATGAATAAGACACAGATTTCTTATTTAGAATTAATTGAGCTGGTCAATACACAATTTATTAACCCGCACCAATCAAGTGTCGCTTATTTTGATTTTATATCTTCAGCACTTTCTCTAAAAACCAACACAATGTACTTGTGGCTTGAGAAAATGGCAGCAGGTGATATTTCGGAGCTCGAGCCTCCCGTTGTCGCTGCTTTGCAGGAATATGAAACGAATAGACAAGAAGGTCAGCCCGAAATAACAAGGGCGTTACTTGTTCAATGGGCAGGCGATAATTTTGATGGCTTTAAGCAGGTTATTACTTTATTTGAACACTACTCAGCATGCAAGTTAGAAACCACAAGGCTTAGATCTATTCTGGGATTACAAGACTTTCCTGACACCTTTAACGATGAAGAGGAATTGATATTTGGTGAATCTAAAATTGAATCTGAAACTTGGTTGAAGTTCCATGATTTTATTCGCCTTTGGAAAAAACTCGCTTGGAGTATTCATGACGTTGATCTTATGCTTGCTGCACTTAATCAACAAGAGATTACAGCTGATACGATTACTAAGCTCGAATTTGTTTGTGCCCTGCAAAAAACCAGCAAACTCCCCCTAAATAAATTAGCCGTATTATGGGGACATATTGATACTTATGGTGATAAATCATTATATAAAAAACTATTTCTTAACAAAGCTGTTCAAGACATAGATTCTGTATTTATCGCAGATGAGCAAAGTCAGTACCTTAAAAAAATAACTGTAAAATTAGGCGATCATCAATTATCCATTCAGGCGGCATATAGGATTACTGCTGAAGAATTGAGTAGTATTCTTGATGTAGAGTCTATGGATATCAGTGATGACCTAAAGCTTAATCTTGAAAACTTAAGTAGAATTTATCGCTATGTTGTTTTGGCAGACACATTAAAACTAGATATAAAAGATTTATGTAAACTTATTGATTTGTTTGATACTGAGTCTAGCCTCTTTAACTCACCCAAAGAGACCTATGAGTTTTATCAGCTAGCTGTTTCAACTAAAGAAGCAAGATTTAAACCTGCATTACTTGATTATATTTTTACGGGAAATTCTCTTGTTGATGCAAATATTACGCTAGAGAAAGACAAGATAAGCCAGGCCGCTAACGCTATTGTTGATGGTTTGACGGCAACAGAAAACAAACAAGACCAAGACACTCAGTTACTTAGTAATGAAATTGTATCAACTTTGTTTTCTGTTCAGTTTGAAGAAAATATCATTAATCAACTTATTGCTATTGTAGACGGTACTGCTAAATTTGAGGTAATAACAAGCACTGACCTAACGCAAGAAATTTTAGGTGAGCTGGCTAGTAAATATACTTATACTAAAGAGTCTGGACAATTAACCTGTCTAGGTATTATGACGACTGAGGAGCAAGAGGCTTTAAAGTTATTATTTAATTCTACAATTGATGCCGATATTGAACAACTTTTTCAAGCGCCTGAGGTTTTTCTAAGTGACCATTTTACTGATATTTTTAAAGAACCTGATAGCACCCCGTTATTGCTAAACCGCCCTACACAAGACCCTGAAATAACGCTAAACCAAAAATTAGAATACATTTACTCTAATTTAGAGGTGCATTTAAAACATGATGCAGTAGGAAGAATTCTTGCTGATTTGGTTGAGCTTGGTGAAATCACCACATCGCAACTTATTGAAAATAATATTGATGAAATTATTGGTGAGGTACTAAACCAAGACTTAAATAGTTTTTCTGAACGAATAAATAGACTACATCGTGCCGCTTTATTTATTTCAGGTTTCGAGTTGCCTGAAAAAGAGGTTCGACATTTCACTCAATTTTCCAGTGATTTTGATAATATTAATTTTGCTGATCTTTCCCCTGATAACTGGAAACGAATACACGCTTATGTTGGATTAAGAAATACTATTCCACAAGGGAGAGCACAACTCACAGGTATTTTTGCATTCGCCAATAATCCAGATTCTGTGTTAACAATAGAGGAACAAAAAAAGACGCTACTAGCGCTTATTTCTCAAGCAACAGCTTGGGATAAAAATAACATGAAGCATCTTGTTATCTTGGATGATTTTAATAATTTCAAAAATGAAATTGCCTTACGGCAAACGCTGGGTGTTATGAATATCATTGCAAAAACAGGACTTTCTGCTGAAACTGTTGTTAGCTGGGGAAGCCTAAATACAGATTTTGATGCATTACATAGTACTGCTAAAACACTTAAAAATGCAGTTAAATCTAAATACAACAATACCCAATGGCTAGACGTGGCAGGTGGTTTAAGCGATAAAATTAGGGAACAGCAAAAACAGGCTTTAATGAGTTATCTATTGGTTCAAGACTCGATTAAGGACGCGGGGGTTAAAGATGCGGATGGCTTATACGAACATCTACTGATTGATGTGCAAATGGGAGCCTGTATGAATACCTCGCGTATTGTGCAAGCAAATGCCGCCATTCAGTTGTTTGTTAATCGTATTCTGCTCAATCTGGAAGATGATATCCCACCCAATGCCATTGACACCGAGCAATGGGAGTGGATGAAAAGCTATCGGGTCTGGGAGGCTAACCGTAAAGTATTCTTATATCCAGAAAACTGGCTAGAACCCGAATGGCGTAATGACCGCAGTGAGTTTTTTAAAGACCTGGAATCGCACTTGTTACAGAATGATATTACTGAACGTAGTGTAGAACAGGGCTTGCGTAATTACCTCATGAGCATGAGTGAAGTTGCTAATTTAGATGTATGCGGCATGCATCAGGAGAATTATGACGATGGCAAATTGAAATTTCTTCATGTGTTTGGGCGCACCCATAATCTTCCTTATAAATATTTCTATCGTCGCTGGAATGAGTATGAGAAATGGAGTGCCTGGGAGAAAGTACCTGTTGATATTCAAGCTGTTGAAGATGGTGAAAATAGTGGGGTTCATTTGATCCCTGTGGTGTGGAAGGGGCGGTTGTTTTTGTTTTGGCCTGAGTTTATGGAGAAGGCCATCGAAGATGGCAATAAGGCCGATGATATGCATGACAGAGCTGAAATACCAATAGGACAGCAAGAACCTAATAAATATTGGGAAATTAGATTAGCATGGAGCGAGTATGTGGATGATACCTGGGGTAGCAAGCAAGTATCTAAGGAATATATTGATACAAAATATTATTATGTTGGCAAAAATAAACTTGGTTCTGGTAATAATGATTTTAGAAGTCAGGTAACTTTATTTACACGCCATAAAAATGAGAATTTCAATAATTTACGATTGTTTCGATTTACACCAAAAATTTATAATACATCCAAGGTTTTATCTATAAAGATAAACTGTCAAGATATTATTTTCCCTTGGTTTGAAATTTCTGATATTCAATCACGTATTACTATTCATTATCCTACTATAGCTCCTAATATTGCAAAAACGATGATGTTGGCACTCTCAGGCTCTGCATTCTACTCAACAAGTTATGATAATTTTTATATGTCTTGTATTAAATCATCAGAACTAAAGTTATTGAATCAAAGTTATCTTTTAGCTGCTAAAAAGCATAGGTTGATTACAGATAACCGTTATGGATCAGAAGAACTATCGTTAGATAGCCCCTTTGTCTTTATTGATGGAGAAAGAAGCTATTTTGTGAAAAATAGAAAAGTAACTATTTTTAATGGAATAAAAAAACCAGAATATACCCCTCCAATTGGGAATAAACTGTTTGTATTAAAAACACCTTTCAGTAACGACTTGAACCTTCAGTCAAATAAGCAAGATGTGTTTATTACAGAAAATACAACAACGACTTCAGTATCATTTTTTTCTTCAACCGGGCAAATAAGGGCTAATTTTCACCAAAGTAAAGAATTAACTTTTCATGTTTTTTATCATCCCTTCTCCAGTCAATTTGTAACTAGTCTGAATACAGCAGGTATTTCAGGAGTGATGTCCAGTGATACAAATATTCATTCAGATGAGGAAAGTACATTTACTACCTATAACCCTAATTTCAAGTATGGCTTTGTTCATAAAATGCTATCTACTGATGACTGTCCTGGGTATAAAGAGAATATTTGCTTTGACCCAAAAGATGCAAACAGCCAGTATAACTGGGAATTATTTTTCCATGCACCGTTATACATAGCTACTCGACTCAGTAAAAATGGGAAATATAAAGAAGCCATGCAGTGGTTTCACTATATCTTTGACCCGACTACAAATGAAAAGGCTACTAGTGAAGAAGATACAGCGCGTTACTGGAAGGTAAAACCTTTAAAAGCAGAATCTGCAAACATTGAAACATTAGAGCAATGGTTCAAAAATTTGGAACCTAACCCAGCAAACCTGGAAGAAATAGGAAACATTGATATTGATGAATGGCGTAACAACCCTTTTGACCCTCACCTAGTCGCCAGCAATCGACCTGTCGCCTATATGAAACATGTGGTGATTAAATATATTGAAAACCTAATGGCATGGGGTGATTCTTTATTTCGTCAATTTACTCGTGAAAGTGTCTATGAAGCAATACAGATTTATGTAATTGCGAGTCATGTGCTAGGAAAAAGACCCGAAGAAGTACCTAAACGCGGGAAGATTAAGACAGAAACCTATGCAAATTTAAGAAATAAACTGGATTATTTTGGTAATGCTATTGTAGAGTTAGAGAACCTATTTCCATACTCTGGAGGAGTTAGTAACTTAGATCTCTCTACTCCAACGAATATATTGGGCATAGGGGAAGCTTTGTATTTCTGCATTCCTGCCAATGATAAATTATTGGCGTATTGGGACACCGTAACAGATCGCTTATTTAAAATTCGTCATTGTCAGGATATTGATGGCGTTGAGCGTAGTTTAGCTCTATTTTCTCCTGCAATTGACCCAACAATGTTGATTCAAGCAAGGTCGCAAGGTTTGAGTTTAGGCAGTGTTTTAGCTGATTTGAGTAGTCCTCCACCGCTTTATCGGTTTAATTATTTACTGCAAAAAGCCAATGAGTTTTGTGGTGATGTTAAAACCCTGGGTTCTGCCGTGCTTTCTGCGCTGGAGAAAAAAGACGGAGAGGAACTCAGCCGCCTTCGTGCGACACAAGAAACGAATATGCTCGAAAGGGTCACAGGGATCCGCGAGCGGCAGGTATTGTCGGCCAAGGTGGGCATAGAAAATCTGCTCAAGGTACGTGAAACGGCGAAATTTCGCTTGCAATATTATAAAGATTTGCTGGGTGATGACTCTGATGAGCCACTTGATGCGCCTAGCCTGGGTGCAACATTGACGGCTAATGGACCGTTACCTGGGGATACCAGTATTTCGCCAATTGATACTAAAATAGATATGTCTTTGGTGGATAGTGATGAGAGTGGGGTGAAGTTGATAGGAAGAGAAAAAGAGGAATTGGATAAATCTGCAGATGCAAGTTTTTGGCAAAAGAGTGCTAATTTAACTGAAACGATTGGAAGTTCTTTATATTTTATACCGGAAGTCACGATAGCAAGTCAACCAATGGGCTGGGGCGTTACTGTTACAACCGGAGGGCAAAGTTTTGGTTTGGCTGCCTCTGCTACTGCTAAGGCTTTTAGCGCACTTTCTTATTACAGGTCTAACGATGCACAAAGATCAGCAAAATTTGCTACCTATCTTCGCCGGACAAACGACTGGGCTTTACAAGCAAACCTCGTCATAAGAGATATCATCCAACTCGACAAGCAAATTACCTCCGCAGACATTCAATTACAAGTCGCCCAAAAAGAACTAAAAAACCACAAGCAACAAATAGAAAATTCTCAGCAAACAGAAGAGTTTCTTAGAACAAAGTTCTCCAATCAAGAGCTATACCAATGGATGAAAGAACAAATATCTTCGGTCTATCAACAAAGCTATAACCTCGCGTATGAAATGGCTAAAAAAGCTGAGAAATCCTATCAACGCGAACTAGGCATTGAATCCAGTAGTTTTATTCAATATGGCTATTGGGATAACGCAAAACAAGGTTTAGTCTCAGGTGAAAAACTTCAATTAGCATTACGCCAATTAGAAAACTCTTTCCTCAATAATAATCGCCGTGAATATGAGTTATCAAAACATATCAGTTTATTGCAACTGGATCCTTTAGCCTTATTACTCTTAAAAACGACAGGAAAATGCACTATTTCAATTCCTGAATCACTATTTGATATGGATGCTCCTGGCCATTATTTCAGACGTATTAAAACCGTAGCAGTCAGTATTCCTTGTGTTATTGGTACCTATGCCAGTGTTAACTGCACATTACGATTATTAAAAAGCAGTTTCCGTCAATCAAAAGCGTTGTGTAATGGTCAGTACAGCCGTAATCTTACCGCTGAGGAAGACAATTGTTTTGTTGATCAATTTTCAAACCGTGAGTCAATTGTCACCAGTAGTGCACAAAATGATAGTGGTTTATTTGAAACCAACCTACGTGATGAACGATACCTGCCTTTTGAAAATTCAGGAGTGATTAGCGAATGGGAGCTACAATTACCTGCTAATCCAGCAAATGATGAGCTTCAACAATTTGATTACAGTACGATTAGTGATGTGATTATGCATATGCGATACACCGCTAGAGATGGAGGGCAACAAATACGTGATGGAGCAATAGAACAAACTCGATTATTAGCAAGTACTGTCGGGGCTCGCCTCTTTTCAATACGACATGAATTTCCAACAGAATGGATGAGGTTCAAAGAACAGGCTAGTGTTGAAAAGCAGCGTTTTGAATTAATTATACAACCGCGTGAAGAACACTATCCATTTTGGCTTCAAGGCCAGTTGAGTCAAGTGAGTGAAATGAATATAGTTGCTCAGGATAATAAGGGGTTTATAGATATATTTAAAGTTCCAGAAATTAGTGATAGCAATGAGATAAATAATAACAATAAGATAAGTACGCTTGCAGCTAACCCAGTAAATGCGTTTAAGCTTTATTTTTCTGAAAATGAACTTGAAGATATTTGGATTGTGTTGTCATGGGGTAGTGAATAACTAGTCCACCATAACCTCTCCTCGACCGATAAAAAATGCAATAAGGCAAAGTATCGGTGGTAACTTTCATCATTTTGGAACCCTACAACGAAAACTTTCACTACAACAAAGACTTAAAGAAAATGATATTATTCTTGATATTGGCTGCGGATCAGGGCGGTTAGCTGATGCTAACGAAATTTGCCAGTGTGGTAATTCGTCATTTATTAGAGCAACGGACTTAAAAATATCATTAAATGATAACAGTGTTGATACCATAACTGCTTTTTCTGTTTTTACGCATTTATTACATGACCTGAATTCGTATAATAAGTGCACCTTTCATTCCTCAGTTTACACTTTAAGTAAAGGAAGCTTTAGCCACTATAATGGCCTCCCCTGTCGCGGCTAAAGCCCCTCCCATAGAATAAATTAAGTAAGGCTAAATAAGAATTCTCCTAACATTCAGTCTTTCTTCAAACGTCTCCATAAAAATGAATTTTCAGATTGATCTGTCAGCAGCTTAGTCTCATTAAGCACTAATTGCTTTTTTCGAGATAAACGCTCTTGCCGCGCGCGTAAAATATAACCACTTAAGCCACTACCAGAAGCTACGATCACCATTGCGCCTATAGTAATGAGCTGACTAAAAATCAACACACCACCGATACCTGCAGCACCAGCAAAAGCCAAGCCTACTTTTAAGTTTGCTTTAGCGTGCGCTTTTCTCGTTTCCTGTTCAATTTTTTTATAACTTTCAGCCACCGTATTGGCTTTGTCACGTTCAGCATCAAGCAAAATTTGCTCCCGCTCTCTAGCATGCCTGTCCTGTAGTCGCGACTTTTCCTGTACCACACTAGCCTTTTCTCTTTCCGCTTCTTTATGAATCTTTTCTCTATCTTGAGCATGCCGCTCTAATAATACCGCCTGATCGTCTATATAAATGTTTCGCGCAATCGATGAAAACCAAAAAGCAGCTAAAATGGCAGTAATGACCGCCATAAAAACAATGACAATAATTAACTGCACATCATACGACCAATTAATAGCCATGAACACCAAGCCGCAGGTTAATAATTGAATAAAAACAATAGCAGGTAAAAATTTAGTCATCACCTCCTCCTTAAATAGATTATAAAGAAGCCTTAACTGTTAAGCCTAACTGGCGAACTCGCTGTGTAAAATCATTGAGTTGCTGCTCAGTGACACTTGTAATCATATTCGCTTCGGGCTGCAAAGATTCGCGCGCCAAACTATACAACATAACGCCTTGCAAGCTAACTTGCTGACTGACCTGCTGCAATAAAGCCAAATATGCCTCTTGCTCAGTCGCATTAACCAAGCCCTGCCCTGATTCAAACTGCAACATGCATGTTTGCACCCAAGTAGAGCAAAGTCTTGCCGAAATAAGTAAGTTTTCCGTATGTTTTTGCAAGCTTAACGCAGAATGGTTAGTTAAATCTCGACCTTTATCGGTCGCACTATCTAACTTAAACCAGACCTGCCCATTATATTGATTAAACAATTTCAAGCCATCTTGCACATCGCTATGATGGATCAAGCTACCATTAGTAATCAATACATATTGAAACGGATCGGGGATTTTTGCTTGCTCAGTGACGCGTATAATTAACTCAATCACTTTAGCAAAACCCTTAACGCTAGTTGGCTCACCATTACCGGAAATCGCTATATCTTTAATCACGCGTAACTCTGGTTCCATTTCAAAGCGATCATAAAAATCACCGTGTAACACGTCCTGTAAGAAAAACGTCAATTCAGTTTCTAAAAGTTCAAAATCCAACTCGGGAGCAGCACCCAAACTTAAATTAGGCACCTGACAATAAACACAATGCCAATTACAAGCATTATTGGTATTAAAGTTAATACCAATCGACAAACCACCCGAACGCCGTGAGATAACAGGGTATATATAAGTTAAGCCTGCCGCATTACGATTATGATCTTTTACAGTAAGTTGGGTCATGAAACTAAAATTTAGGTCAAAAAAATGTTATTCTACTGGGTTCTAGTACAATCATTTAAGTTTTTTGGAGAGAAACATGAGCGATAGAATCGTTTTCCGTAGCGGCGAAGCTTTAGTAGCAGGTGGCCCACCAGGCACAGCTGCAGAGCCTGAAATCATCATTGGCGAATTAGATGGCCCTGTTGGTACTGCACTAGCAACTTTAACGGGTGACCAAGCAAAAGGTCACTCTAAAGTTTTCGCTATTTTAAATACTGATATTCAAGTACGCCCTCTTACCTTAATGGTTAGTAAAGTAACCGTAAATAACAATCGTTACACAAATATCCTAATGGGTACAGTACAAGCTGCGATTGCTAATGGTGTATTAGATGCAGTTCGCGCTGGTGATATTCCTAAAGAAAAAGCCAATGAATTAGGTATTATTTGCTCTGTTTGGTTAAACCCTAGTGTGTCTACTGATGACAACTTAGATCACCAAATTTTGTTTGATATTCACCGTAAAGCAACTGCTTTAGCGATTAAAAAAGCAATGAATAATGAGCCGGGTATCGACTGGTTATTAGAAAACCAAGACAAAATCACGCACAAATATTTCCAAATGGGATTAGACGGCAAGATTTAATTTGCTGATTTTTCCTAGGAAATAAAAAGCCCTGCTCAAGATTTCCTTGGGTGGGGCTTTTTTTATACACAAATGGTCGGGCGTTGATGACTCAGCTTACTTTATTTTTCACCGGTATCTTCTTAATTTTCCAATTCTGCAAATCTATTAACTTCTCTGCAAAAACAACAAGCGATTATTAGCAGGCATAGCAAAATCATTTTTAACAAGTAAACCTACAGAGCTAGCTAACATTTCTATCGCTTCAAAACCACGAATACCACTTTGCGGGTCACGCGTTTTTAACCACTGATCAAAACTCTCATTGCTAGGACTGGTATATGTGCCGTTATAATTAAAAGGTCCATAAATACAAACCCGCGCGTCTTGCGTTAAATACCTACCCAAGCCGGCAAAAAAATATTCTACTTCCGGCCAACTCATAATATGTAAAGTATTAGCACTAAACAAAGCTTCAATTTCTTGGCAAGGCCATTGCTCATCACAAACATTTAACGCCAAACTTTGAGGCAAATTTTCTAACCCTGATGCTTCAATCCAAGTATTAATACCGGCTAAATTCCCTACCCTATCCGTTACTTGCCATTGCAGATGCGGAAGTTGTTGCGCAAAATAACAGGCATGCTGACCTGTACCGCTACCTATCTCCCAAACCATCTTAGATTCGATAAAAATATCTTTAATTTTATGTAAAATAGGATCTTTGTTATTTTCACACGCCTGCGAATACGGTTTATTCATTTGATATGATTA
>ENA-OSET01001642-OSET01001642.1-sediment-metagenome-genome-assembly--contig:-NODE-1642-length-23029-cov-28.199111_pt1 | contig 23029 bp, 20 predicted proteins | sample MGYA00237882_ERZ534229 | MGnify/ENA primary metagenome ERZ534229 (study PRJEB26408, sample SAMN06266212) | sediment metagenome | isolation source: Hudson Canyon methane seep mesocosm | place... | reverse complement strand
AAGGGGCCTTAATTCAAGAAGCGCAAGCAATGCTTCGCAAGTGGGAAGCAAAAGATCCCGAGATTTATGCACTTTGGGAGAAAATGAACGGCTGGTGTTATGCTGGATTTGATATGACCTATAAAAATATGGGAGTTGATTTCGATAAGCTATATTACGAATCAATCACATATTTAGAAGGGAAAATAAGAGTAGAAGAAGGTATTGAAAAGGGGGTTTTCTTCAGGAAAGAGGATGGTTCTGTTTGGTGTGATTTAGCATCTGAAGGATTGGATGAAAAGCTCGTTCTTCGTGCAGATGGAACATCTGTTTATATGACTCAGGATGTTGGAACTGCAATTGAGAGATATAAGAAGCATGCTGACTTAAGTGGATTAATTTACACAGTTGGAAATGAACAAAATCATCACTTTAAAGTCCTTTTTGCTATATTGAAGAAATTGAAATATGATTGGGCAATTAATTGTTTTCACTTGTCTTATGGTATGGTAGAATTACCTGAAGGTAATGGTAGTGTCACAGTATCATTAGAACAGTTTGGTGGACGTTTTGGTAAAGATACAGATACTCCGTTTGATGAAGTTATCAAGGATGATGGTATCAGTAACAGAAAACCAGGAGGATTGAATCTAAAGATTGATCAAGAGTCTGTCGTGAATGGCAGCTGGAAAGTGTATGCAAAAATAGTTTGATTTTATATTATGTTTGCACTTGAAGTGCTGTCAACTTTAAAATTGTTTTGATTTAGCTATTGTGTGTTTCTGATTGTTTGATTATAATACTCAGCTCTTTGATTGCGAGCGTGGCGGAATTGGTAGACGCGCTGGTTTTAGGTACCAGTATCCTATGATGTGAGAGTTCAAGTCTCTCCGCTCGCACCATTTTTTGTTAATGATAATCATCATTAGCTTCTATCTAAAAATTTACTTGTTCTTTTTTGTTGTCCAATTTTATCAGATGGTTTCTAACGTTTGTTGGACTAGTATAAGTATGAATTACCGGTCGTCGGTATTTAAGTAATCACACATTGGTTGAGGTAAAGTAATGCAAGTTTCTGTCGAAAAGACATCGGAATTAAGCCGTAAAATGACTGTTAGTATTCCTGAAGAAGTGATTCAGGAGAAAATGGAAGTACGTTTTAAGTCATTAGCGCGTGAAGTTAAAGTTGATGGTTTTCGTCCAGGTAAGGTTCCTGTTCGTGTTGTGAAAAAAATGTACGGTGATCGTGTTAAAGGTGAAATTACTGGAGATTTGATCCAGTCAACTTATTTTGAAGCATTACAAGAGCAAAAAATAAATCCTGCAGGGCATCCTCATATTCATCAAACTGATGCTGAAGAAGGTTTTGAATATACCGCAGAATTTGAAGTTTATCCTGAGATCTCTTTAGAGGGTGTTTCAGGGTTAGAAATTAAACGACCTGTAGCGACAGTAGAGCAGTCTGATCAAGATGCAATGGTTGCTAAATTAAGAGAACAAAAGAAAGCTTGGTCAGTGGTTGAGCGAGTTGCTGAGACGGGTGATCAAGTCACTGTTAATTTTTCTGGCGAATGTGAAGGTGAAAATTTTACAGATGGCAAAGTTGAAGGCTATCCTGTTGAAATAGGTGCTGGAAAAATGATTCCTGGGTTTGAGGAAGAATTAGTTGGGCTTGAGGCGAGTGCTGTTAAAACCTTTGAAATTGCTTTCCCTGAAGAATATGGCAATGAGAAATTAGCAGGAAAACCAACAACCTTTGAAGTTGAAGTGGTTAAGATTGAAGCGGCTGTTTTGCCAGAGATTGATGAAGAGTTTATCAAGGCCTATGGTGTTGAGGATGGTACATTAGATTCTTTTAATGCTGACGTTAACGCTAATATGCAAAGAGAGTTGGCGCAAGGCTTGAAAGGTAAGCTGAAAAATGCAGTGATGGATGCTTTGTATGAGAATATTAAAATTACTATTCCTAACGCGTTGATTGACGAAGAAGTTAAAAATGTCATGAAGCCTTACGAAGCGAATATGAAAAAACAAGGGATGAATCTTGAAGATCTTGATTTACCCAAAGATATGTTTGAAGGTCAGGCTAAGCGTCGTGTTGCTTTAGGTCTTATTTTGGGTGAAATAATCCAGAAAAATGAAATCAAAGTTGATGATGCTAAAGTGAAGTCGACTATTGACGATATGGCTAATAGTTATGAGCGCCCTGAAGATGTAACAGAATGGTATTACTCTGATGAAAGCCGATTAAATGAAGTAAAACAAATGGTTTTAGAAGATCAGACGGTTGAATGGATTATTGATCAAGTAAAGGTCAGTGATGAGTCCGTTAGTTTTGAAGATGTAATGGAAAAACAAGCTGAAGCATAGTGTTATAAGCACTTTGGTTTATAAGGATTGATTTTTCCTGCCTTATTTAATTGATTAATAGAGTTCTCTGTAATAATAGAGAGCTCTATTTTTTATTTAATAGAAGGGTAAAAAGAATTAGTATACTTCGCGCGGTCACGGATGCGGAATTTATAAGCTGCTGATTTTTGTTGACAGCAAGGCTCTGAAATAGGCGCATAGCAAGCTACGCAACTATTTCAGCAACGCAGCTGTCGGCAAAAATCAGCGGTTAGAAATCCGCAGTTGTGATCGCGCGAAGTATAGCATTGTTCTACAGATTAAATAGTTATAGGTTAAGTAATGAATCAACATACGGGTTTTGATCAGTTCCTAGCACCTCAGGCTGCTGGTGGTTTGGTACCAATGGTTATTGAGCAAACCGCTAGAGGTGAGCGTTCTTTTGATATCTATTCGCGCTTATTGAAAGAGCGAGTGATTTTCTTGGTTGGTCAGGTTGAAGATTATATGGCTAACCTGGTAGTTGCTCAGCTGTTATTTCTTGAGTCTGAAAATCCAGATAAAGACATTCATTTATATATCAACTCTCCTGGCGGCTCAGTAACGGCAGGTATGGCTATATATGACACTATGCAGTTTATTAAAGCAGATGTCAGTACTATGTGTATTGGGCAGGCGGCAAGTATGGGCTCATTGTTGTTAACCGCTGGTGCAAAAGGCAAACGTTTTTGCTTGCCGCATTCACGGGTTATGATTCATCAGCCCTTAGGTGGATTTCAGGGACAGGCGTCTGATATTGATATTCATGCTAAAGAGATATTATTGATTAGAGAAAAATTAAATAATATTCTGTCTCATCATACGGGGCAAGATGTTGAAAAGATTCAGAAAGATACCGATAGAGATAATTTTTTAAGCGCTCAAGATGCGGTTGAATACGGTTTGGTTGATCAGGTTTTATCTAACAGAGAGACGGATGCTGACGATTAAGGTTGGTAATTTAGCGAATTTAGATATATTCTTAACCTATTCAGAGTTAGTTGAGGGCTTGATTTATGAGTAAAGGAAATAAAGGCGGAAAGGACGAAGAAAAGTTGTTGTATTGTTCTTTCTGTGGAAAAAGTCAGGACGAAGTTAGAAAATTAATTGCTGGCCCTTCAGTGTATGTCTGTGATGAGTGTGTTGAGCTTTGTAATGACATCATTCGAGAAGAGTTGGAAGGTGAGTCTGATTTTGGTGATGGTGAGTTACCTAAGCCAAAAGAGATTAAGGCAGAGCTTGATAATTATGTAATTGGTCAGGACAGTGCCAAGAAAATGTTGTCGGTGGCTGTTTATAACCATTATAAACGCCTGCGCAGTAATGCAAATAAAGATGATATTGAACTGGCAAAATCGAATATTTTATTGATTGGTCCAACGGGTTCGGGTAAAACTTTATTGGCTGAGACTTTGGCTCGTTTGTTGGATGTGCCTTTTACCATTGCTGATGCAACAACATTAACTGAAGCGGGTTATGTGGGTGAAGATGTAGAAAACATCATCCAGAAAATCCTGCAGAAATGTGATTATGATGTTGAAAAAGCAGAAACAGGCATCGTATACATTGATGAAATTGATAAAATAACACGAAAATCTGAAAACCCATCCATTACACGTGATGTTTCAGGTGAGGGTGTGCAGCAAGCGCTATTGAAATTGATAGAAGGCACTGTTGCGTCAATTCCTCCTCAAGGCGGAAGAAAGCATCCACAGCAAGAATTTATGCAAGTCAATACGGCTAATATCTTATTTATAGTAGGTGGCGCATTTGCCGGCTTAGATAAGGTGATTAAAGATCGTACTGAGAAGGGTGGCATTGGTTTTTCTGCTGAGATAAAGACTAAAGATGAAACCAAAAATGTAGGTGAGTTGTTTTCCGAAATTGAAGCAGAAGATTTAATCCGTTATGGCTTAATTCCTGAGTTTGTTGGGCGATTGCCGGTGGTAGCAACTTTGGAAGAGTTGGATGAGACTGCCTTAATTGAGATTTTAACCAAGCCTAAGAATGCATTAATTAAGCAATATCAGCATTTGTTTGAAATGGAAGGTGCGGAGCTTGAGTTTAGAGATGAGTCTTTATCTGCCATTGCTAAGAAGGCAATGGAAAGAAAAACAGGCGCTAGGGGTTTAAGAACCATAGTTGAGAATGTTCTATTAGATACCATGTATGAAATTCCTTCAGCAGATGATATTACCAAAGTGGTTATTGATGAGGGGGTTATTTTAGGTAATTCTGATCCGCTCTTGGTCTATGAAGTAGAAAAGAAAAAGGCTTAAAGTATTTTACTTAGCTAATAGTTTAAAAAGGGAGGCTTGGAAACGAGCCTCCCTTTTTTATGCTTAGGGAGCTGGAAATGAATAATCATCCATTATTGGGCAGGATTTTTGTTTGTCTTCAGCCGTGTAGGAATGGGCGCATAGCAGGCTACGCAACTTTTTCTACACGGCTGAAGGCGGGCAAAAAGACCAGCAAGATTGTATGATTATTTGTTTCCATCTTCCTTAAATGAAAGTTGATTTTTATCATTTGTGCCCCATATACTGAAGTTACAGTAAGATTATTTAAAGGTTCCTAAATGGATGAACTGAAAGAGTTAGAAGATAAAGGTAATTTGATACCGGTATTACCGCTTAGAGATGTTGTGGTGTACCCGCATATGGTTATACCTTTATTTGTAGGTAGAGAGAAGTCGATTGATGCCATTGAAGCAGCAATGAATGACGATAAACAATTGCTTTTAGTCGCTCAAAAAAAAGCAGATTCAGATGATCCTACTTTTGAAGAGTTGTACAGTGCAGGGACGTTAGCAAACATTTTACAATTGTTAAAATTACCTGATGGCACGGTAAAAGTGCTTGTTGAGGGTGGGCAGCGTTGTAAAGTGCAGAAGTACCAGGAATTTGATGGTTATTATGCGGCTACAGTGACTGAAATTGAGGGGCATTTCAATATTTCAGAGCAGGAGCAAGAGGTATTACAGCGCACTGCAATTAGTTCCTTTGATCAATATGTGAAGTTAAATAGTAAAATCCCGCCTGAAGTGCTTAATTCTTTAGCGGGTATTGATGACCCAAGTCGTCTAGCTGATACTATTGCTGCGCATATGACTTTGAAGGTTGAAGAAAAGCAGTCCATGTTAGAGATGGAAGATATTGCTTTGCGCCTGGAAAGTCTGATGACTTTAATGGAAAGTGAAAATGATTTGCTGGAAATGGAAAAGCGCATTCGAGGGCGTGTTAAAAAGCAAATGGAGAAGAACCAGAGGGAATATTATCTGAACGAGCAAATGAAAGCGATTCAGAAAGAGTTGGGGGATATTGATGAAGCCTCTAATGAAATCGAAGAGCTGGAAAAGAAAATTGCTGCTTCAGGGATGTCCAAAGATGCTAGAACAAAAGCAGATGCTGAGATTAATAAATTAAAATTAATGTCACCTATGTCTGCTGAAGCAACGGTAGTGCGTAATTATATAGATTGGATGGTGGGTGTTCCCTGGAAAAAGAAAACCAAAGTGCGACACGATATCAAGGTTGCCGAAGAGGTTCTTGAGTCTGAGCACTATGGGCTGGATAAGGTTAAAGAAAGGATTATTGAGTATTTGGCTGTGCAGCAAAGAGTTAAAAAGCTTAAAGGGCCAATTTTATGTTTGGTTGGGCCTCCGGGTGTTGGTAAGACATCTTTGGGTCAGTCTATTGCCAGGGCGACAAATCGTAAATATGTGCGTATGGCTTTGGGTGGGGTTAGAGATGAGGCTGAAATTCGTGGGCATAGGCGAACTTATATCGGTTCTATGCCGGGGAAAATCCTGCAAAACCTATCTAAGGTAAAAACAAGAAATCCTATGTTTTTGCTGGATGAAATAGATAAGATGGCAGCAGATTTTCGTGGTGACCCTGCATCTGCTTTGCTTGAGGTTTTAGATCCTGAGCAAAATCACACCTTTGCCGATCATTATCTGGAAGTGGATTTTGACTTGTCTGATGTTATGTTTGTTGCAACAGCTAACACAATGAATATTCCGTCTGCTTTGCTGGATAGAATGGAAGTGATTCGTTTGGCAGGCTATACAGAAGACGAAAAGATTAATATTGCGACAAGGTTTCTGATTTCAAAACAAATCAAAAATAACGGTCTTAAAGCATCAGAGATTAATATTTCTGAATCGGCAGTTAAAAGTATTGTGCGTTTTTATACGCGCGAGGCTGGTGTGCGTGGCTTGGAGCGAGAGATTTCAAAAATCTGCCGGAAAGTGGTTAAAGGTTTGTTATTAAAGCCTAGAAAAACCAAGGTGTCTGTCACAGAAAAGAATTTAGAAGATTATTTAGGTGTTAAACGATTTAACTATGGGCTGGCGGAAGAGAATGACCAAATAGGGCAGGTAACTGGCTTGGCTTGGACTGAGGTAGGTGGTGAGCTTTTAACTATAGAAACGGCAGTGATGCCGGGTAAGGGCAAGCAATCGGCAACCGGTAAGTTGGGTGACGTAATGAAGGAGTCTATTGAGGCGGCAGTAACGGTTGTTAGAAGTCGTGCGCAGGTCTTGGGGATTAATAATGATGTCTTTCAAAAAAATGATATTCATATTCATGTGCCAGAGGGTGCGACACCAAAGGATGGGCCGAGTGCCGGGGTGGGTATGTGTACTGCTATTATTTCAGCATTAACAAAAATCCCAGTGAAGTCAAATGTTGCAATGACGGGGGAAATCACATTAAGAGGTGAGGTTTTGCCTATTGGTGGCTTGAAAGAAAAGCTATTGGCTGCGCATAGAGGGGGGATTACTACTGTTCTAATTCCTTCTGAAAATGAAAAAGATTTGGCTGAGATTCCTGATAATATTAAGGATAGCTTAGAGATAAAACCCGTTCACTGGATTGATGAGGTATTAGAGGTTGCTCTGCAATATATGCCTACGCCGAATGAAGTGGAAATTAAGGCGGAAGATTCTAAATCAGTAAAGCATGATAAATCAAAGCATATTGCGCATTAACGCCATTTTTCTTCAGGTTTTTTGAATTAAAGCAAGAAACCGTTAACAAACGGGGTGTGTAGGTATTTTTATGCTTGACACCTCGTGAATATTATTGATATAAATAGATCTGTTTTTCGAGGCTTGCTTGTTCAAGCAACTCGTCTTGTTTTTAAGAGCAGATCGCTTGTTTGTAAACTTACACTTATCTTACTTTACTTCCTAAGGGGGAATAATGAATAAATCGGAACTTATTGATGCAATGGCTGACAAGTCAGAATTAACAAAAGCAGATGCCGGACGTGCTTTAGATGCTTTTCTTAGTGTGGTGTCAGATACACTGGGTGATTCATCCTTAGATATTAAGGACAGAGCTATTGCTTTAGTTGGCTTTGGTACCTTTTCAGTAAAAGAAAGAGCTGAGCGTAAAGGAAGAAATCCACAGACTGGTGCAGAGATTACAATTAAAGCTGCAAAAATACCTTCATTTAAAGCTGGTAAATCTTTAAAGGATGCTGTAAACTAGTTATCTTTAGTCGGGTGCTTAGCTCAGCTGGGAGAGCATCGCCCTTACAAGGCGAGGGTCGGGGGTTCGATCCCCTCAGCACCCACCAGACTTTGGAGCGGTAGTTCAGTTGGTTAGAATACCGGCCTGTCACGCCGGGGGTCGCGGGTTCGAGTCCCGTCCGCTCCGCCATATAAGAAACCCCTAACCGTTTGGTTTGGGGTTTTTTTTTGCCTATAATCTAGGCAAAAAATTAGATACATTATTGCTTTTTATGCTAAATCTACGCTTGGATTAATACCTGAAAATAAGGTTACAAATATGTTATTAAAGATTAGAGAAAAATCACAAGGTCTTATTGCCAGAATTATTTTGCTATTGATTGGTATCACTTTCGCATTATGGGGTATTCAAAACTATGTAGGTGGTGGTACTGAAGCAACAGTTGCTTCCGTTGGGGATAAAGAGTTCTATCAGCAGGATTTAAATAGAGCGTATTCGCAATATAGCCAGAATTTAGCTGGGATGAATTTTGATGAAAAGACGATCAAAAAACAAGCCTTAGAGAAGTTGATTCAGGATGAAGTTTTATTGCAGCATGTAGAGGGTGATGGTTTAGTTGTTACAGATGACGCAGCTAAAACCTTTGTTAAAGGGCTGGAGTATTTTCAAACGGATGGTAAGTTTAATAATAAGCAATACAAATCATTATTAGCCGGACAAAGAATGAGTTCTGCTGAATTTGTTGCAAAAATTAAAAAAGCGTTGGTTATGGAACAATTTCAGCGCAGTATTGCTGAAAGTAGCTTTGCTACAGAAAAAGATTTGACTAACTTTTTTAGAATACAAAATCAGACGCGGCACGTAGAGGTGCTTCCTATTGCTCTACAAAAAGTTGAGACAGAAGCTAGTGCAGAAGAGATTGACGCGTTTTATCAGATCAACAAGGCATCGTTTCAGACAACTGAGAAGGTAGCTATTGAATATATAGAGCTCTCTCTAGATAATTTGGCTAAAGAAGTAACGCCATCAGCTGAGCAATTGGCTGAGTTTTATGACGAACAAAAAGATTTATATACTACGAAAGAGCGTCGAAAAATTAGTCATATTTTATTTGCTTTTACCAAGGATGCTGATGACGATAAGAAACAATTGGAAAGAGCAATTTCAGCTAAAAATTTATTAGCTAATCGTACATTTTCTGAAGTTGCGGCTGAGTTATCTGATGACAAGGTAACGGCTGAAAAAGGTGGGGATCTAGGGCTTTTTAATGTAGGAGTCATGGAGAAGTCTTTTGAAGATGTGGCTGCTTCACTACAGTTAGATGAAGTTTCAGAACCGGTTAAATCAGCTTTTGGTTATCATTTAATTAAAGTGACAGAGTTGGTTCCTGGCGAAGTTAAATCGTTTGAGCAAGTTAAAGAAGAATTGACGATAGCTTTTCAAAGGGTGGAAGCGGAAACCACTTTCTATGAGCTAGGTGAGACATTAACAGAATTAAGTTATGAGAACCCTGATAGTCTACAGGCTGTTTCAGATGCTTTAGGTATTGCCAGTGTTAAAACAGAGTCGTTTTCTAGAATACCTGTAACGGATAAGGCATCAATATTGTCTGAGCAGGCTGTTATTAATGCTGCATTTTCTGAGGATGTGTTAAAAGGTAATAATAGTGAACCGGTTGAATTGGGTTCAGATAAATTACTGGTATTACGAATGGTTGAGCATCAGCCTGCTGAAGTTAAGGCATTAGATACGGTAAAAGACCAGATTACTACAGCACTTTTAAATGCTAAAGCAAAACAATTAACGTCTGAAAAGGCAGAGCAAATAAAACAGGCTGTTTTAAATGGAGAAACTATTCAAGCGGTTGCCAAGAAAAATGGCTTAGAAGTACAGACATTTTCTGGGTTAACACGTTCAAATGGCGATATAGATTGGCAGCTTAACCAGGCGATTTTTAAAGCAGCTAAGCCGGTTGATGCTAAACCAACGACTCTAACTGTGGCTGCTGCATCAGGCGAACAAACCGTTGTTAATCTACTTTCAGTGACCGATGGAGTGATGACTGAAAGTGATAAGGCAAAAAAAGAACTAGCAGAAAACAATATGGCTAAGGCATTTGGTCAATCTGACTTTAATGCTGTAATCAGTAGTTTGAGAGCTAATGCTGAAGTTGTCGTGAATATTACGGAATAAGCTCTGTAACTAGTGATAGGCTTTAAGCGTAATATTTAATGGGGCACTAACCTTAGACTGTTATGAAACAGTCTAAGGTTAGTGCCCTTTTTTATTTTAAGAGATAAAAAGTAAGCGGGTCAGATTACGGTCTTTTGCTGCTAACAAATGAGTATTTGTTAGCTTGCACAGTATGTGTGTAAGTTATGAATGTCGATTCCGATGCGTAGACCCTGATTTTTAGCGCCTTGAGGAGTAAATGCAGAATGCAAAACTTATGACCGCCAACTGCGTTCCTGCATGTTGTTGCAGGTTAAAATTGTGGATATTGATGAAAAAGAATATCAATCTATTTTATCTGATACCTTAATCACAATGCTTACTCGACGGTTCTTTCCTCTTCCCTCTTTTGTATTGTTATCTGCTAGAGGCTTTGTATCTGCATAGGTGACTGCCCTTAACCGCGAGCTATCAAGTCTTTGTGACACTAAGTAATGTAAAACACTGGTTGCTCTTGCTGCTCCTAATTCCCAGTTAGACGGATATTGCTCTGTTTTTATTGGACGATTGTCAGTGTGTCCTTCAATATATATTAATCCTAAAGACTGATCTAATAAGGGGGCTAGTTTTTTTAACAGTTCCTCTCCGGCATTTAATAGTTTTGCCTCTGATGATCTAAAAAGCACTTGATCTTGAATTTCTAGTTGAGCATAACCGAGTGTGACTTTCATTTTTACCGAGTCGACTAGGCCAAGTTCTGCAACTGTTTTTTCTAGTTGGTGCTGTAAAGCTTCATTGCTCTGTTGGCTATTTAGAGAGTCTTTAATCTTTTGTGAAATTAGTATTTTGTCTGATTCTATGGTTGTTGAGACAGCTTCTGTTTTGGTGTTTTTAGATATTGTTTTAGACTTAGGTTGTTCTGGTTTAACAATTTTAGTTGCTTGTTTGATAGCAAGTGGCGGTTTTGTTTCCGTGCTCTTTTTGGATAAAGGCTTTGTTTTAGTTGGTAATGTGACTTTCTTAGCAATGACTGCTTTTGGTGTTTTTTGCTGAATTATGGGCTTGGATATTTTGTTTTGTTTTGTCTGCTTAAGAGTACTTTGTTCTTTTTCTTGAAAATCACTCAGTGTTAATAGCGTGATAACTAGCATAATGATCAATACAAAAACATCTAGATAGGTTAATAGCCATGATTGAGGTGGTTTTGGTTGCTCGAAAAACTCTTCAAAGGATAATGCGGCTTGCCAGGTTGATTGTGGGTTGTGTTTCATTTTAAATCCTGAGTACCCAGTTCGTCTTCATGATAAGCAATAAAGGATTTAAGTGTTTCACGAACGAACGAGGGTGAGCGACGGTCTGCAATTAAAGCAATACCTTCCATCACCATGCTCATAATCATGATTCGTTGTTCTGTTCTTCTTTCGAGTTTTACTGCGATGGGGTTAAATACCAAGTTGGCTAATAATAAGCCATAAAATGTAGTAATTAGAGCAACAGCCATATTTGATGTGATTGCACTAATATTCTTCAATTCTATAACATCTAGCATATTAATCAGGCCGACTAAAGTGCCTAGCATGCCAAATGCTGGGGCATAAGCAGCTAAGCTATGAAAAATATTAGATTCAGCTCTTTCTTTGGCGCGTAAGCGGGCAATTCGCCATTTCAATAAAGCTAAAATATCATCAACAGGTGTCTTATCAACAATCAGTTGAAATCCGGTTTTTAAATACGGGTTATGAATACTATCAATAACATTTTCTATGGCGATTGAGTCACGTTGAAACCACATTTTCGCAACAGCAATAATTTCATCAGCGTCTTTTTGTGGGTTTAGGCTTTCATAAAAGAAAATAAGTTTAATTGATCGTAAACTTTGAATTATATCCCTTAAAGGGTAGCTAAGAAAAGCGGCCGCAAGCGTGCCTGATAAAACAATAACAAGGCCAGGGAGGTTGATGAAATTGGCTGGCTCATTTGCAGCATAGAAGATGATAAAAAATAATAGTAATAAGCTTAAAACCATGCCTAATGCTGTTGAATAATTTACAGACTCTTTTTTTCTGGAAAGAGCTTGGGACCAATTGTTATTTTTCATATTAAAATAATAGCAGAACTAATTGATAAGATAATAAAAAATATTTTTAATAAGATAATTACTTAGGATAATTATTGGCTCTATAGAAAAACGGTAACGCTTGAAAGGTATTTGTTTTTACTAATTAATTTTTGTTAGGGGGTGCTAAATGGTAGAATTGGAATTGTTTTTGAGGTTAGAAAGAAAGTATTGTATTTTTGGATGGTTGAATGATCAAAGTTTTATTAGTAGATGATCACGAATTAGTGATTACAGGGATAGAAGCCTTGCTCAATTCACAAGATGATATCTCCGTTGTTGGGGTTTCAAGTTGTGGGGAGGAAGCACTGGATATGATCGAAAAACTCTCTCCAGATGTCGTTTTGATGGATATTAATATGCCTGGAATTGGTGGGGTTGAGGCGTGTAGAAGAGCATTGAAACGAAATTCTGAAATTAAAATCATTGCCTTATCAGTACATAATGATGGCCCTATACCACAGCAATTGTTAAAGCTGGGCGCTTTAGGCTTTATTTCAAAAGGATCGCCTGTTGAAGAAATGGTGAGTGCTATTCATGTTGTTATGAGTGGTAAGCGCTATTTGTGTTCAGAGGTGGCAAATAATTTAGCTTTTCAAGGTTTGCCAGGTGAAAATGATTCACCATTTTTGAAGCTGTCCCAAAGAGAGGCTGAGGTGGTCAATCTGATTTTGCAGGGAAAAAGCATTAAAGAAATGTCAACCATGCTGGTAATTAGCGATAAAACGGTGAACACCTACCGTTATCGCTTATATGATAAGTTGAAAGTTAAGAATGATGTGGAGTTAACCCGTTTAGCGGTTAAGTTTAATCATATTGATAATCGATTGATCTAGGAATAACAAGTGGTTTCCTAACGTTCATTTCTAAGCTTAAATGCCTGTGGATGATTAGGTGTCTTGAAAACTCCAGTCACAAAAAGCCAGTCCCACACCTCTACCTTCAACTACGCGCGTTATCTTTACTTCTCTGATGGGCAATTCCTGGGGGGTATTTATAATTTGGATTGTTAGAGTGCTGCCAACGGGAGGCAGCTGAAAATCACCAATTTCGATAAAAACACCACTGTCAGAGGCATCAGTTGTAGTGGTGTAAAAATCGCCAAAAGAGGGATGACTTATTTTTACCTCGGCAACTAGTGCGTAGCGTGTGCATACTCTTCGATTATCCATTCTTTTCTTTTAGATATTTAGACTTAATTGTTATTATATCCTATACCTAAGGCTGGTTTCGTTTAATCAAAGTTAGTTAAAAGTGTCAGTAGTAATCCTGCTAAGCCATTGTTTAGCATAATTGGCTTCTAAGGCCAGTGATTTACTATCAGTTCGAGTTGTTATGCCGCCTGCACCGTTCACTGGTGAAATTTTTCCTTCTAAATTAAGCTTATAAACCATGGCAATAGATATTGCTTGGTTGGCTGTAAGCAGGCTATAGCAGGTGTTAATCCAGGTGGGGTTAAGAAGCTCTATTTCGTTAAGAAGGCTCACAACGGCAAAGGCACAGGTTTTAGCTTCTGCATTGGCTGCAAAAGCTGATTTAGGTAAAGGGTTGTGGCTGGATGCATCCCCAATAATATGAATTTTAGGGTGACGGGTGGACTCACTGGTTTGGTGGCTTACAGGACACCAGCCACTATCATCACAAAGTGAGGCACTATGCGCTATATTTCCTGCCTTTTGCGTAGGAATATAATTTAAAACATCACTGTTAAATTTATCACCAAAGTCAGTTTCTACACGTTTGGTTTTGACATCAATTTTTATAATAGGGTTGTCACTAATTGAATGCCATTCGATCATGCTATGACTGGTCCCGTAGCCATAATGTTTTTTCCATCCCTCAATAAACAGGTTTTGCTTAGAAAACTGGGTTTTCTGATCAAGAATGATTATTTTTGATTTGGGCTTGTGTCGCTTTAAGTAATGAGCCATCATGCTAGCTCGTTCATAAGGTCCTGGTGGACACCGGAAAGGATTGGGTGGGGCGCATATCGTGACTGTGCCGCCATCTGGCATGCTTTGTAGTTGGTTATTTAGTAGGGTGGTTTGGGAGCCTGCTTTCCAGGCATGAGGAATTAAATGGCATGACGTTTCGTTATGCCCTTCTATATGATCCCAGTTAAAATCAATTCCTGGTGAGACAATTAAGCGGTCATAATGAATTTTTTGCTGGTTATTTAAAATCACCCAATGCTTGTCAGCTTCAATCTCAGTCACTTGCTGATGAATTACCTTAATATTATATTGATGCGATAGGGTTTGATAACTAAAAGTAAGGTCTGTGATTTTTTTTAAACCGGCAAAAATCCAGTTGCTTCCAGGACAGCTAATATAATGAGATTTAGGTTCGATTAAAGTCACTTGAATGCTCGGATCTAGTTTTTTAATCATTTTTGCTGCGGTTGCACCGCCAAAACCACCACCAATAATAACAACGTGAGCGGCTGATGCTTTTTTAGGGCGGGTCTGGCACGCTGAAACAAGTAACCCAGCCGAGCTCCCTGCTAATTTTATAAAATGACGTCTAGAAAGCATTAGTGCACTTCATTAAGATAGGTAGCCACAGCTTTCAACTCACTATCGCTATATCCTGAAGTAATCCTGTTCATAATAGTGCTGGGTCTTTTGTGTTGTTTAAATGCCAGCAAGATTTGTATTAGATCCGGTGTTGATGATTTCAGCGTGTCTAAATTTTCTCCATGACAGGTATAGCAAGCATGAGCAATCATTTTTCCCGATACTTCCGCAGAAGTATAGGCAGGATAAAACGTAAATAGTATAGAAAAAGATACCTTAAAAATAAGGTGACTTGTTTTTTTCATGGTCGAGAAAAAAGGAGGAAAGTATCATTAAATAATTTAGGGTAGATAAATCATAAGATTGGCTAAATAATAGCCTAATTATCAAAATAATTAAAAGCTGCAAATGAGTTTACACCTAAAAAAAGAGACTGGTTTAAATAAACTGGTTTTTGATAATCAATTTGTTCAACAGTTGATGGGCGATTTACAACAGGATAATTATCCCAGGCAGGTGATCGATTCACATTATTCGTTAGTTAAACCTGCCAAGGTCAGTGCGCCAAAAATGGTTGCCTTTTCTAAAGAGATGGCTAGACAATTAGGGCTTTCAGAAAATGATTGTAAAACCACGCAATTTACAGAAACTTTTGCTGGGAATAACTTACTTTCAGCTATGAAACCTTATTCCATGTGTTATGGGGGGCATCAATTTGGACAATGGGCAGGGCAACTAGGTGATGGCAGAGCCATTAATTTAGGTGAGGTTGTTAATGCAGAAAAGCAGCGATGGGCGTTACAACTGAAAGGTGCTGGATTAACACCTTATTCACGGTCAGCTGATGGCTTGGCTGTATTAAGATCCTCCATCCGTGAGTTTTTATGCAGTGAAGCAATGTACCATTTAGGTGTTCCAACAACACGAGCATTGAGTTTGATATTGACCGGTGAAACAGTTGTTAGAGATATGTTTTATAACGGTAATCCAAAGGCAGAACAGGGAGCGGTTGTCTGTAGAGTCGCTCCTTCGTTTATTCGGTTTGGTAGCTTTCAAATTTTTTCTGCCAGGGGTGATATTGAACATTTACGCCAATTAGTTGATTACACAATTAGCACAGACTTCCCTCATTTGTTAAGGGAACAAAAGCCTTTAAATAAGACTGTTTATTTGCAATGGTTTGAAGAGGTCTGTCGTAAAACCGCTGAAATGATTGTGCATTGGCAGCGTGTTGGTTTTGTTCACGGTGTTATGAATACAGATAATATGTCTATTCTCGGCTTAACCATAGATTATGGTCCCTATGGCTGGATTGATGACTATGATCCAGAATGGACACCCAATACCACGGATGCAACACATCGACGATATAGATTCGGTCAGCAAGCTGATATCGCTTGCTGGAATTTGGTGCAATTAGCCAATGCTATTTATCCTTTGATTGAGGAAGCTGAACCGTTGCAGCAGTTATTGCGTGTTTATAGCGAAACCTTTGAGCAAGGATGGCAAGCTATGATGGCAAGTAAATTAGGCTTAAAGGCTTTTGATGGAGAAGATGATGATCGCCTGATTAAAGAGCTGTTAAGTTTATTAGCTGAAGTGGAAACGGATATGAGTATCTTCTTCCGAAAACTAGCTCTAGTTGATAGTGAAAATATTAATTTAACGGATGAGCAGTTATTGGAACCATTAATAGATGCTTGGTATCGACTTGATGCAGTACCTAATGACTATAAAAGTCGTTTTAATCAATGGTTACGAAGCTATGTTGCTCGCTTAAACAAAGATAATATGGCACAACAGCAGAGAAAACAAATGATGAACTCAGTCAATCCTAAATATGTATTAAGGAATTATTTATCTCAATTGGCAATAGATAAAGCAGAGCAGGGTAATTTCTCTATGGTGCATGAGCTGCTAGAAGTGATGAGAAACCCATATGAGGAGCAGGCAAATAAAGAAGACTATGCAAAAAAACGACCTGACTGGGCTAGACAAAAGGCAGGGTGCTCAATGTTGTCCTGTAGTTCTTGAGTAAGCGGTTGTATTTGAGCCGAAACAAATTATAAGAATAAATTTATGGTTTTTATCACACTAAAAATCAGTAATAATCAAATAAGTAAATTTCCACAAACGGAGAATCTAATGTTAGAAAAAAATCAAACAGCCCCACAGTTCAGTTCAAAAAATCAAAATGATGCTTTAATTGAATTATCATCTTTTAAAGATAAAAAAAATGTAGTGCTATATTTTTATCCTAAAGATGACACGCCTGGATGTACTATTGAGGCAAATGACTTTACTGCAATGAATGATCAATTTAGTGCGCTGGATACTGAAGTTATTGGTGTTAGTAAAGACTCCTGTGCAAGCCATTTGGATTTTATTAACAAATTTTCGCTCAAAATAGATTTGTTGGCAGATGAAAGTGGTGAGGTGTGTGCAAGTTATGATGTTTGGCAGGAAAAAGAAAAAAACGGTGTTAAAAAAATGGCCATCCTTCGTTCAACATTTATCATCAATAAACAAGGTGAATTAGTAGAGGCAATGTATGGGGTGTCTCATGAGGGGCATGCAAAAGCGATACTAGAACGAATCCAGCAATTACATTATCGTGGTTAATACTTTCTAAGAGGTAGTGGTGAAACAGGCAATTATTTATTTACATGGATTTAATTCAGCATCGGTTGATTTATCGGGGAACTTACTTAAAACCAAACAAAAATTACTGGTTTTAGATCGGTTTTGTCAAGAAAACCAGATTAAATTTTGTACGCCTAATGTTGATTATAGAGATTTTAAGCAATTGATTGCTGGGTTAACTGAATTGTATGTTTCATTACAAGCAGAAGGGGCTGTTGTTTTGTTTATGGGGTCTTCAATGGGTGGATTTACCAGTGAATATATGGCAATGAAAACCCATAGCAAAGCGATTATGATCAATCCTGCTATTTCACCCTCTGAATTATTACTTCAGTTTGTTGGTGTCACAGCAAACTATGAAATAGATCAACCATATCATTGGACTGAACAGCATTGTCAACAATATAAAAGCTATGAAAATGAGTTAAAAAAAGATTCTGGTGATTCAATAGATAGAACTATTCTTGTTGATATGGCGGATGAGTTGATCGACTCATCCCTAACAATAGATAAATATAAAAGCATTGCTAATGTTGTTAGCTTTGCTGGTGGGTCTCATAGTTTTGAGCATATTGAACAAGCTTTGAGTACTATAAAAAAGGTGATTTATGGAGGGGAATAAGGCTACGGTAATAGCCTTATAAAGTTCCCCTAGCAAAGTGAATTAATCAGTTTGCTCGTATCTACGCCTTAATGCCTCTTCTCGTGCATCATTAATTTCTCTTATGACACCTTTGACATCCGCTTTTTTATGGTTACCTTTAAAAAATCCAGTGAGTTTTGTTTCAGGTGTTAGGCTGCCATGTTCATAAATTTTCCAAATTTCTTTGCCATAACTAGTTGCCAGTAAGGATGGCGCGAAACGACCAAGATAGGCGGCCAAGTTTTTAGTATCTCGTTCTAGCATTCTGGCGGCATTATTGTTAGCCGATGCATCAACAGCCTGGGGCAGGTCAATAATAACTGGGCCATCTGTATCAATTAGGATATTAAATTCGGAAAGGTCTCCATGAACCAGACCTGCACACAACATTCTAACCACGTCCTTAATTAGTAGCCCGTGATATTCCAAGGCTTGTGCGTCAGTTAGCTCAAGGTCAGTTAGCCTGGGAGCTGCAGCACCATTTCCATCGGTGATTAGCTCCATAAGTAATACACCTTCGACAAAATTGTAGGGCTGTGGAACACGAACGCCTGCAGCAGCAAGGCGGTATAACGCATCTACTTCAGCATTTTGCCAGACTTCTTCTTGTTGCTGACGACCGTAACGACTATGTTTTTCCATAGCGCGTGCTTTACGACTGTTTCTTACTTTGCGTCCTTCCTGGTATAAAGCTTGTTTATGGAAACCTCGTTTATTAGCTGCTTTATAGACTTTTGCGCAGCGAATTTCTCCTTCTGAATGTACAACATAAACAGCGGCCTCTTTGCCACTTTTTAAAGGGTGGATAACCTCATCAATAAAACCATCAATTAGTAGTTGTTCAAGGTTTTTTGGTGTTTTCATGATTGTTTTTTGGATTCCCTATCAACAGTTGCCATAAAAGCATGGCTAGAAGAAATTGTGAATATTCATAATTATTTTGTAGGGATTCTACCATTTATAGGCATCTTACTTAGGATAATGATTAAAATTTAGTAGAATGAGGCATGCAAAAAAAGATGGATTATATGGAACAGTTTCAAACACAGTTTTCTGCCGAACAAGTGTCTCAGATAAATAAAGCAACTGCATTAGTAGAACAAGTTACTCAAAGTGAAAAGCTGATGATCAAAGGCCGTGAAATTACAACACTGCTAATGGCTATTAATGTAGATGCCGAAACAATTGTTGCCGCTATTTTGGCCGATCCTGTTGTTACGCAATTGTATCAACAAGTTGAATTGGTAGAACAATTTGGAGCATCCGTAGGGGTATTGGTCAATGATGTTTCCCGTTTAAATCAATTACAAATTTATTCAACTGATATGACAAAGCAGCCTAGTCAGGCTGAAACGCTACGTCGGATGTTGTTGTCGATGATTCATGATGCGCGTGCCGTATTAATTAAGCTTGCTTACCGTATTGTTCGATTACGGCACTTGGCTACAGAAGATTATGATTTACGTCGATTTATTGCACAGGAGACCCTGGATATTTATGCACCTATTGCCAATCGATTAGGTGTTAGTCAGCTTAAGTGGGAGCTGGAGGATCTGTCTTTTCGATATTTACACCCGCAAAAATATACTCAGTTAGTTAAATCGCTGGATGCAACCAGGACTCAGCGCGAGCAAATAATTAGTTCCTTTAAAGACAGTTTACAACAGATGTTAAAAGGGGAGGGCATTGTTGCCGATGTTGCAGGGCGACCTAAACATATTTTTAGTATCCATAAAAAAATGCAGCGTAAAGAAATGCAGGTGGATGAGCTTTATGATTTGTTAGCCGTACGTATTTTAGTTCCTGAGCTAAGCTCATGTTATGCCGTTTTAGGATTGGTTCATGGTGAGTGGCAATATATTCCTAAGGAGTTTGATGATTATATTTCCAATCCTAAAGGGAATGGTTACCAATCTTTACACACCGTTATTGTTAACCCTGAAGGGCATCGTATAGAAGTTCAAATTAGGACGCATCAAATGCATGAATTTGCAGAATTAGGTGTGGCTGCACATTGGCGATATAAAGAGGGAAGTAAACAAAATGCTTCGACTGAGAAAAATATTGCTTCACTAAGACAGTTGCTGGTTGATAAGCCTTCTGATGAGGAACTGGTAGATAGCTTTAAAACAGAGTTGTTTTATGACAGGGTTTATGTGCTTAGCCCTGCTGGAAAGTTGGTTGATTTAATCAAGGGCTCAACTCCCTTGGATTTTGCTTATGCCATTCATACTGAAATAGGTCATCGCTGCCGTGGTGCTAAAGTAAATGGCCGAATCGTACCCTTAACCTATCTTTTAAAGTCGGGCGAACAGATTGAGGTTTTAACCGCTAAAGAAGTAGAGCCTAACGCCCATTGGATAGATTCTAATTTAGGGTACCTAAAAAACCCACGAGCCATTAATAAAGTTAAAAACTGGTTTAAACATCAAAATGATGAAAAGAATATTACGCTAGGCGAATCAATTTTAAATAAAGAACTTCATCAATCAGATATTGTTGGCATGGGGCTGCAAAAAATTGTCGAACATTTTAAAAAGTCTAAACCAGAGACATTGTTTCTTGCTATTGGTCGAGGGGAAATTACTGAAAACCAAATTTCCTCATTTCTTAGCAGGCCTGAAAAAGAACAAAGAAAGCAAAAAAAGGCTAATAATGCGCCAGGTAAAGTATCCGTTTTAATTGATGGGATGAGTAATGTATCAAGTTCATTAGCGCATTGCTGCAACCCAATGTTTGGTGATGAGATTGTTGGGTTTATATCGCATTATAGAGGGATCACTATTCATCGTGCGCATTGTGAAAATATTGAACATTTATCAAGGTTGCAACAAGCTCAATTAATCCCTGTGCAATGGGAAGCTCGGACAGGCACCTATTAAAGTTTTGCTTATGCAGGACGATGTAATGAAGTAAGAGATGTATTTTGGTTTAACGGAGACTTGAAATGAGTAATGAAGAAGAAAAGGCCACTTCTACAATAAATAGTTCAGCAGCAAGCCTTGAAGACTTTGTTAATTCAAGTCTTGATATTGGGGCAGAGGAAGAGGAAGTGTTGCCGGATATAGAGAGGGTAGTGGATGAGCATGAGTCGGAGCTTATTGAGGAAGAGAGTTTATTGTCAGAAGATGAGGTGGTGAGTTCTGAGCCGCTTGTAGCTGAAGAGGAAGTTATTGAGATGCTGCCTGATATTAATGTGGATGCGGAGGCAACGATAGAGATGGTCTCTGACATTGAAGAAGTTCCTGATCTGTCCATTACTGATGGTCTGGATATGGAGTCAGAACTAGAACCAGAAGCAGAACCAGAAGCAGAACCAGAAGCAGAAGCAGAAGCAGAACTAGAACCAGAAGCAGAACCAGAACCAGAACCAGAACCAGAGATTGGGGAGGTGCAGGATGAGTCAATTGAGGTCTTAGAAGGGGAGGTGGCTGAGCTTGAAATCGAAATTCAAACGCAATTGGGGAAACTGGTTGAAAAAACAGACTCTTTAAAAGCTAATCTTCAAAGTGAACTGAATCGTGTTTGTGAAGACAATGAACAGTTACAACAACAGGTCGCTCAGCTTGAACAACAGTTATCTGAAACAGAAGAAAAGGTAGACGATTTAACTAAAGTACAAGAAAGGCAACAGGTAACCATCAAAAAACTGATTAGGATAATGAAAGGAATTAATTCTAAAATTACTCATATATTTGATGATAAATAGAAATAGATCATCTACCCTTCTTTGAAAAAAGGGGGGTAGACGAATGGTTACAAATGATACTTGATACAAAACAATTGAAACCCAACGTTGTTGTTATTGAAAAAAATACTGAGCACTTTGGGAGTGCTTGTAACTTAATGCAAGAGGAAGAAGAAAACTTTCTGCTTTATCAAAAAAAGTTAGAAAAACTTCCCGAGTTAAATCAAAACCGTCACCCTTTGGTAGTATTGAACCCAGTTGCTCTTGGTGAAACACAAGTACTTTCAGAGGAACGGAAATATAGATATTTACAGCATGTTCGTCAGTTAATTGTTGAGGTGGCAGAAGATATCCAAAGTAAAAAAAATACAATTCCTGTTAATGATCCATGTTATCCGCCCTTGAATATGCCCATTCTTGATGAAGAAAAAAGGCGTGTATTTAATGAAATAATTTGCGAAAAATGCAAAGGGGCGTGTTGTTTAAATGGAGGGGATACGGCTTTTTTACAAACTGAGACAATAAAGCGCTATATGACCAAAAATTCCTGGCTGACACCAGAGCAAGTGCTGCAAAATTATAAAGAAACGATCGCTGAACAGACATGTGTCATGTCCTGTATTAACCATACCGAAAAGGGATGTAGCTTGCCTCAAGAGATGCGTTCAGATATGTGTAACAATTTTTATTGCAGTACCTTAAAAGAGTTAAATACCACATTTTCTAAGCAAGAAACTATTCCTGAAGGGGTGGTGGTTATTCTGGCTCCTCCCAAAAAAGTAGTAAAAAATAATTTAGAAATTAAAAAGATTCCATAAATAATTCTGTATGGTTGCCGAATTACCGGTCGGAAATGGCTTGTGTATTTTTGTTGGCCTAATATGTAAAATAAATAGAAATAAAATAGGATAACTTTTTGAAACAAAACATGATCGCAAGTAATACCTTTAGTGTTGCACCAATGCTCGATTGGACTGATAGGCACTGCCGGTATTTTCACCGATTACTAACTAAAAATGCGTTGCTTTACACCGAAATGGTAACAACGGGGGCAATTATTCATGGCTCACGGGAACGTTTTTTGGGTTTTAATAAGGCTGAGCATCCTGTGGCTTTTCAGTTAGGAGGGAGTGATCCGGTTGATTTGACTGATTGTGCTGTGCTTATTGAAGATTGTGGCTTTGATGAGGTAAATCTGAATGTGGGTTGCCCTAGTGATAGAGTTCAAAATGGGCGGTTTGGTGCCTGTTTAATGGCTGAACCCGATTTGGTGGCTGAGTGTGTTTCTGCTATGCGAGAGAAGGTTTCAATTCCTGTGACTGTCAAATCTCGTATTGGCATTGATGATCTGGATTCGTATGAGGCGTTGAGTCATTTTATTTCTACAGTGGCTGATGCTGGTTG
>ENA-OSET01001640-OSET01001640.1-sediment-metagenome-genome-assembly--contig:-NODE-1640-length-23053-cov-38.111856_pt1 | contig 23053 bp, 22 predicted proteins | sample MGYA00237882_ERZ534229 | MGnify/ENA primary metagenome ERZ534229 (study PRJEB26408, sample SAMN06266212) | sediment metagenome | isolation source: Hudson Canyon methane seep mesocosm | place... | reverse complement strand
GAGGAATTTTAGGCAAAAAAAAGCCCTGAAAGAGATAAACTCCATCAGGGCCTTATTTATTTGGTCTTTAGCATGGTGCCCAGGGGCACAATCGAACTTGGCTAGTAACCATTTGAATTCCTTGATGAAAATTAAATATACACGAAGTGATACTGTAAATGATACTGTTTATTTTAAATAAATGTATTACATCGTAGTTGATCGATTCAAAAGTAGAATCTGAGGTATTTTTATCATAAATTTCCCGATAAGCAAAATATTTTTATATTTTTCTTGTTTTGTCTATTAACGCTCGAAAGATTGCAATGTATTATGGTTTTATCAGCTAATAAATAGCTTTTAACTTTTTTTAACCGCTCATTGAGCCTTAAAACAGAATTAACCATGAATACACCAACTATTGATTTATCGCAGCGTCTTTTTATTCGCCCCAAAGAAATTCAGCAACTCTATGGAATTAGTAGAAGCACCGTTTATCGCTTGATGGATAAGGAAGACTTCCCTAAGTCAACTAAGTTATCTTCACGATGTGTTGGGTGGCCGAAATCAACTTTAGATGCGTATTTTAATTTAGCAGCTTAAATGTAGTCTTTTATAATCACCAGCTATCTCTTGGCTGGTGATAGATTTTTATAAGTTCATGGAGTCTCTTCCAGGAACTTTCTATTCTTTTTCTTTATCATCATCATTAATAAACTCAAATAACTCTTCTATTCTGCAATCAAAATAGTCGCATAAAGTATTAATTGTGTCTTTTTCAATGCGCGTATATGTTTCTTGATAGAGCCTAGTCAGAGTACCGCGATTAATATTTGTTTCTTTTGCAACATTGCTAATTTTTAATTTCTTTTCTCCCATTAATCGGGATAAATGGCATTTTATCATCTCTACTCCTAAGTAATGATCTATAGCAGAGCAAAAAAGCTTGCAATAGGTTTTTTTACGCTTATAATGTCTTCCTGTAGGTCAAAAACTACCTATACATTGCTAATTTATTTTACTATAAATCAAAAAGGAAAGCTAAAAAGATGTATTTAATTTATTTTGCAGTTATCAGACTAAGGTTAAATTTATATAAAAGAATAGGTGCCTATTCATCATTTATTCATAATATGAACTTAAGCAAGCAGTTGTACTCGTTCAGTTGCATAAGTATGAACGTTGTTTCGATGATTAAAGATGTGTTGATTATTTTAGAGGAGTCTATGTAATGAGGTTAAAAAAAATCTATTGTCCGAAAAAAAATAAAGCAGCTATTGTGACTAAATCTTTAACAAGCAAAGAACAAGCTAAAAACATTCTAGTTTGTCAGTTAGAGTCTATTTCAACTTTACAAACAGCAGGAGGTATTACATCGCTGTTATCAGTAAGAACTAATAAAGACGAGTTGTGTACTTTAGAAAACCATAAAGAAGACATATTACAAACACAAGTCGGTAGTCTTTTATTTGTTGAATATACAAGGGTTGAAACCGATGGTGAAGAAAATAGACTAAGCATCAGTCATTTTCAAACAATCCCAGCTTTTTATGGTTTAAGTTATTTAAATCAGCTTTTTAATGAAGCAGCAGAGGTAAGCGACTTAATACGATTATTACAATTTATTGATCGCTTACATGATCTGCGCATAAAACAGTTACTAATTGATCTGTTTCAAGATCCAAAAGTTGCGCTTCCTTTTATTACGATGCCGGCAAGTCATAAACACCATCATAGTTATGCGGGCGGGTTATTAGCGCATAGTATTGAGTGTGCAGAATGGCTTGAAAGTACCGCTTATTCAGCATTAGAAACATGTGAAGCTGAACTAACATTAGTAACTGCTTTATTGCATGACTTGGGGAAAATCGAAACGATGGCTACACATAATAGTCGTCAGCTAGTACCACATGAAACACTCTCATTATTACTTGTTGAGCCATCGATATTAAAAATGGAAAAGAAATGGCAGCAGGGTGCTGATACCTTAAGAGCCATGTTAAGTTTTTCTATCAGTAGTGAGAAATTCCCTAATTTTCCAGGGTGTCTTCTTGTCAAAATGGCTGATCAATTTAGCACCTCCATATCTGCAAGAAAGATCGCCTTTGAAGATGTTCCTGATTATTTTTATTTTAGTAAGTTACAGACATCAACGAGTACGCAATTTTTTAATCGATTAACAGTTCATTAGGTCTTAAGTTTAATAAATTAATTAAGGAATTAACATGAAATTACGATCAACAGTTAACCCAGTGATTTACAATACAAAAAGTATTCAAGATGATTTGTTACCCTATTTTTCTTGGACTAAGGGCTGGAAAATACAGGTATCAAGTGGACTACAAATACCACTAGGGAATTTATTAGCTGATATTCAAGATATTTTAGGTGGTGAACCGAATATAATTTTTTTACGCATCGTAGAAGAGCAAGTAGACGATGAATTATTTGTTCGAAAATTACGAGTGTTTATTGAATCAAATGATGCAAATACAGCAAAAAAAGCAGCGATTGAATATGCAATCAATAAAGTAGAAATTGCATCAGAAGATCAGTGTTACCGGTGCGGTAATCTTTTGCATCATGATACCGAGATTGATAAGGAGCATTTAACATACTACGCATCAGTGCATAATATAGAAAAATACAGTATGCAGTTCATGAAAATATGCCCCCATTGTGTTCGGCGTACTTGCGAAGGGTATGAATCAGGAATTTCAGATGATAATAGCCCATCGATTGAAAATCAGGAAGCTGACGAGATAGCGCTACAAAGTGAAACACAATTACCTGAAATAAATACTGATACTGTTATTGAAGAACAACAAGAAAAAGACAGTGAAAAAACAACTCAAGAAGATCCGAATGACAAAAAAGGTAAACTTGAATGCGGCCAAAAAATTACTTTATATGACCGAAGTTCACTGAAAAAATTAGAAGAAAGTTACCAAGGTGCGTCACGAGAACAAGTGTCACGCATTAAAAATTTAACTAAGCGACTTAAAGAAAGTAGTGCTGAAAAATTATTAGTTTCAATTCCTGATAACTGGCAAAAACAGTGTGATGCACTGCAACATAATTTCCCTAACTTTAACGAAGTAACGACGTTTGTCCGACATCAGTTTGCATTATCAAGTGTAAGTGATCAGAAATTGCGATTTTCACCGTTTCTTCTCGTTGGTGATACAGGGATAGGGAAAACAGAGTATATGCTCACCTTAGCTGATTTATGTCACACTAAACTTGAAGTGATTGATATATCAAGTGCGCAAAGTGGAGCGACTTTGACAGGCTCAGAAAGTTTTTGGGGGAATACACAAACTGGGGTAATATTTAATTCATTGATGTTTAGTGACACTGCAAATCCTATTTTTATGCTCGACGAAATAGATAAAGCAAGTGGAAATGCATCTTATCAACCTTTATCTGCGCTTCATAGCTTATTAGAGGCACGACAAGCAAAGCAATTTAAAGACCTGTCAGTGCCTGAAATTTTAATTGATGCATCTAATATTGTTTGGATTGCAACAGCAAATTCAGTAGAGAGTATCGAGAAACCTATTCTGGATAGATTCCTTGTTTTTTATGTTGAAACACCAACAGCGAAACAAATGAGAAATATAGTGAAAAATCAATACCAACGTTATCTTGAGCAATCGGCAGCAGGGCAGTTTTTTGAAGCAGAAATAAGAAGTGATGTAATTGATGAGTTATGTAAATATCATCCGCGTAGCGTTAAAAAAAGATTAAGTCTTGCCTTTGGTTTTGCGGCGAACGAACAAAGAAATCAGTTAATCGTAAGTGATATACAAAATAATATACTGAGTGAAGAAAGAAAAAAAATAGGAATGGGTTTTATGAGTGCCAATATTTAAGAGGCGAGGAAAAAATGAATAGACGAAAAAACAGCATAAAACCAAGAATTGATGTTAGATATAATGACTCTAAAGCTACTCGTCAAATAATGATTATTACAAATTAAATCATACGATGACACAGAGTAGCTTTAGAGCAGGATAAATGCTGTAAAACTTACGCAGCAGTCCTTAAAGCACGCTGAATAAGCGATGGTGAAACATCTAAAGCAAGCTCAGTTTTTAAAATTTCAGCAATCTGCTTTGTTTTATAACCTTTTTCAAGCAAAACATTGATTTGTTCTGCATGGCTTTTAATTAAAGAAGTTGCAGAATACTCGATCTCAGGTATTTGTGATTCTAACTTTGTTAGTGCGTCAGAAAAGCCGCTAACGATAGTTGGGGTGATTTTTTTACGGCCAATACTTTGTGTTTGTTCTGTTGTCATGATAAATCTCAATTTTAATTAGAAAAATAACAAAGAAATTTTCTCAGTTTATTGTTAATAAGTTCGAGGTTATTTACTTTGTTAAAACCATTAGACCATGAAAATTAATAACGCTTAATAGCAAAACTAAATAATTTTTATGTTTGTTAAACAGTTGCTTAGCTAATGCTTAACATTAAATAAACAATATTTTTTAGATGTTAAGTCAATGCTTAACATTAGCTTAATAATTGATAAGCAAAGATCGGATGTGCATACAAAATTAGCTGATTTTTTGATTTATAAGTGCGCCACGCAAGTAAAAAAACAGATGAAAAACTCTATAGAAGAACAGCCAGTAAGCATTGTTAATGCAGGTAATACCTAAGTTTTATTAGCAGCTCGACTCAGAAATAAGAACATTTAGATTCTCATATATTAAGTAATTAAAGGAACCGCGCTAAATTAGTTAGTAGAAATATAACTACACAATGTGTGGAGTTATATAGACATCAGAGTGCTAACGATGATGTCGCAAGCGACAGCTTGCAACTAATTTAACGAGAATCCATAGGAAAGTAAGATGGTCGAGCCCAAAATTATTAATGAAGAGTATTACTACCAAATTTTAAAAGAAGCAGAACAAATAATTGAAGGTGTGTCTGCTAACCTTCAAGAAGCAACACTAGATAAATATAAAAAAGTAGTTAAGCGACTTGTATTAGCAAAACACACACCACTGCAACACGCAAAGAATAAAGGAAGTTATTATACTTATCGGGCTGCTTGGATAGGGTATCACTCAAATTTTATAAGAGAAAAACTTAAAGCTTTAAATTCCATAAAGTTTAATAGTTATGATAGATGGATGAATGAAGTTGAAGGATTACAGTATTTTATTGATCAGCTAAAACTTTGTAAACCTGATCCTAATAGGAATCAACGACAACTAGCGATTGAATACGATCAAGCAATAAAATCAGGAGTTACACCAAATTTTGAATACTCAAACGAATGGCGGGAAAAGTCAGAGCAAGAAAATATTAAAAAAGTAAAAAACTCTAAAAAAGCGTTAACAAGAAAGTTAGCTGTCGGATGGAGATATAAATTTTTTCAAGCAGCTCTTGATAAAAACTCAAAACATACCTTAGCAATTGCTGTAATAATCTGCTCTGGTTGTAGGCCGAAGGAATTAGAAAACGGAATAAATTTAAAACTCAATGAAAAAACCGGTGAGATAAAATTTTTAATTACCAGCGCAAAACGAAAAAAAGAAACCGTAGAAATTCGTCAATTCACTTTAAAAAATGATAGTTTAGCATTTCGCTATTTGGTTTCTCAATTAACATTTAACCAACAAAACATATTACTACGAGATGTTAAATATAAAGCAGCTTCTACAGAAATTACCAGAATAAGCCAAAAAACTTTCAACCTTACAAAAGGGCAGATTTCACCGTATTGTTTTCGTCATGCATTCTCGGGTGACTTACATGCAGCAGAGTTAACACGAGTTGAGATAGCGCAATGCCTAGGGCACGCTACAGATAAAACCCAAGCTTACTATAGTCACTCAATTAAACACGCGTCAGGTGGATTTAAAATATCAAATATTGCTTCAACAGAAGCAGTTAAAGAATTAACAAATGATATAATCGATAAATTATTGAGCCAGAAATCTAGTGTTGAAAATGAAAAAAATAATACTTATTAAAATGGCAATAGTTTTTAGTAATTAAATTATGCTTGATTTTTGATGTCATTTTTGAAAATAAATAGCAATATTTATTCATTACCTCTTTTCTATCAAATGAAAATTATTTAATACCCCCTTTAAATACAGGGGGTGCAGGAGGAAATACAGCTTCCCTTAAATATCCATCAAATGACAATCAAATGAGATTTTTCTAACTATAAATCAAACCCAATAAGGTACATATCGCCAAGATTTTCGATTCGCTTTTGGATCATATAAGCGAATAAGCCCAGCTTCCACGGTTTGCTTTATAACACGACTGGCGGTGGCACTATTTCCAGTTTCAATATTAAACCGCTCCCTAAGTGACGTGTTATTCATTGATTCACGGTTCACATATTTCAGACAACAATGTAAATAACAGGCTCTTGTTTTATCTTCAGAATCCATTTCATTAAGCGATTTATAAGCAAATAAAATGGCACGGGTATGTTGTTCTGTTTGTTCAAATAGGGGAGCAGGAAGCTGATATAACTCTGTCTGAAAAACAACTTTATCAATCCCCGTGCCACGCTCCTCACAAATATTAATTCTACGCATAAAAGAAGCTAATGCCTCATTACGACTTTGGGGTGGTGTATCTAAAAATCGCTGAGTATCAACCAATGGAACACCAGGATTACTAATCTCTAATCGACTCTCAAAGAGCTCAATCATTGGTCCTGTACCAGTAAGCGTAAAATCTTGATGGATAATGGCATTAGCCACCAGCTCACGAATAGCCAACTCAGGATACATTGGAACCTCACGCCTAAAGGCTCGCCCAATTTCCTCATTGGATGGAATTATAGTTTTTAGGTAATCAATTAAGCCTTCGTAACCGACGGCATATCCTTTGTTACCAGAAATCTCTCGAATCGTTTCAATGCGACTATTGCCTTTATAGTGAATAACGCGCACCGCCTTGCGACTTAAATGACGAAAGTCTTCTAATTTCTTAGCAAAAAGAACAGCACCTAAATTGGTAATGTCCCACAAGCCATTATCTGTCTTCTCAATTAAATGATCTGACGATAACGCACTTAAAATTCCCTCACGACCTTCGGGTAACGGTAAATCTAATAAATCAAAGTAGGCAGGGTAGTTTAGCAACCTAAGCACTTGCTCCACCTGAACCTGCTCAGCCGCAATTTGCCGCTCAAAGGGTGTACGGTCAAAAATACGCCATAACTCACGCTCTTTAGCCGGAAAGTCTTTAAGCTTCTTCTTATAAGATCCAACTCGGATATATTCAGTGCCATCAAACTGTACAGGCGTATGTCCTGCTGCCTGAACTTCTAAAATAACAACATCTCGCCCATTAGTAGCCACAAACTCATTAAAATTGAAATCAACTTTAGGTGCTAGTTTTTGTAACAACCAGCTTTCTAGTTCCTGCTTTTTATAGCGAGCTGTCGATGGTTTAAACTCAGTGCCTATCACATCATGAGAATCATCATCAATCCCCCATACTATATAAGCCGACTGCTTACCGATTAATGCCGCAGAGTTGGATAATGCAGATATATACTCACCAATCATCACTGGCTCAGCGTTATTATGCTTAAACTCCATCCATTCAGTTTCGTTAGCTAATAAGCACAGTTCTCGCAATAGGCTTTCAAGTTGTTCTTGGGTTTGTTTTATTGGCATAAAAAACCTTTTTTACCGAATTCAAAATTAACATTAACATTAAGAGTAACTGCCATTAATTGATCGTTTATAATCAAAAAAGTCACCTTTAAAAAACCCCTTACTACTAGGAACGCTCATTAATTCAGTAGCCAACAATATTGGTAGGTTGATAAACTGACAAACTAAATTCGTTGTTAATGGCTCATCAGGCTGATTACCCTTTAAAATTTCGACACCATCTTTAACCATTTTTGGTTTTGGGTGTACCCAATTTTTACGCCATTTAATAAGTAACTTTAATTGCTTAATGTTTTCTTCTGGTTGCGTATATTCCTCATGAAATTGCTTAGGAATATTAGCCCATTTATCTAAAAGGGACTTTTTATCTAATTTACCAAACTGTGTATTGCTCGTAATTTGATAAGAAATAAATCGCATAATGATTGCTTCACATAACGCCGCACTTACTACAACAATATTTATCCGTAATAACACATCTTCACTTCCTTCCTCTAGTGTTTTCTTTAGTTGCCCCAATAAAAGAGCCAAGTGGAAGTCTTCGGCAGTTGTGGTTATTTTCATACTAAACCCCAAACCTATCTTTAGATAATATTCTTTCTTTGGTGTAACCCATTGAATTTAATTCTTTCAAAATGGATTTTTTATAATCACGATGAACCCTAAAAGGGAATATTTGAAACGTTTTTTGAGGGGTGGTAAATTTTGTTTGCCAAATGAACATACCATCCTGAGATAAAGCTCTGTCATTTTTAATCGGTGATCTTCTAAACCGTGGGTAGTCTTCTGCACTGTCAACTTTATAATAATCATCCAACGAGTCATAAACATGATCTTCTGGACCAATAACTTGGTCTTTCCATGTGTCGGGACTAGGTGATTGTCCGCGACCAGGTTGATATGGGAATAAATATAATTTGCCATCAATAGAGCTATCAATAGTTCCATTCCAATCTATACAAGCAAAATATAGCGCACAAAAAAGAGAAGAGGTTATATCTATCATTCTTGTGCCATGCTCCTCGTCATAGTGCTGCATAATTGACCACCAACCAGAATTATCTTTTTCTAAGATGGCCGAATCTCCGAAAATCTCCTGTTTTAAGGCCTTATCACCTTCAACTTTCTGTTGAAACTCTCTCATTAGGCTTAACTCAACCGAAGTAACATTATTGGGATCTTCTGCGTTCCAATCAATACTTACATTTCTTCCCAACTTAGAAATCAACTCCCAGCCAAAGTTATGCTCACCTCTAAAATATAAAGGAACATCAAAATTATCAAGCGCTCTTTTTAAACCATTACACTTAATTAAAGCTTCTGAAGTTGAGCAAATATACTCATCACCTCGCGCATTAAATTCAAATAATTCTTTTTGAATTAAGGGTGTCCACTGGTCTGAAACTTGATAATGCGGTGAAGCGGGAACATTAACAGAAGGTTTAATCTTATCTGCTTTATGTATTGCACTAATCGCTTTATATATATTGTCAACATGCCCGCCATCCCCAGCTTTATAAGTATGCCCTTGCTTCATTAAAATACGTTGCAAGTCCTCTAGCCAATGTATTTGAATTTTAGTGTTTGACTCATAAAGTTCATCCATTGGCTAAGCCTTAACCGTGGCTTGCATCAGTTTTTCTGCATCGCTGTAGGATTGAGTGAGTTGTTCTGGCTGGTCGCATAGGGCCATAAGTTGATCTACTTTTTAAAGTGTGTAACGTAAGTTTTTGTTGGCTTATGAGGCCTAAATTTCTTAAGCCACTATATCATTAGATGTATAGTCAGAAAAGGATAGTAATTAGCCGTGATAAAATGTTAATTTAATTTTATTAAGGGGCTATTTTTTACGATATGGTGGTAAATATTATAAGAAAATAGAGAGTGATGTGTTTTTTTCCCTGTTTTATGTTTACTGGATATTAATTAGGGTACTTCTTTAAGTATTAGTGCAGCTATTTAATATTTGAAAGACTTACATTTGACCTATAATTTTTTAAAAAAGCACATAAAACCCTGTGTAAAAGTTAGTTAAATTAATTCTAATTTAGAGGGTTAAGGATCTTGGTAGTACCAAAATCTACAAACTTGATCTACTGCGAGCATGCTTTACAAAACTGTATACAAGCCAGCCATAGCCTTCGCTTTCTCCGCAAACTCAACACGCAAAGACTCAGGCTCTAAAACCTCAACCTGCGCGGCAAATCCCAACAGCCACCAACGTAATTGTCCCGTATCTTTAATCGTTGCAGTAAATAAACTTTTTCCATCCTCCAATAACTCAATAGATTGGTTCTGCGTTAATTTAGACTCGCGTAAATGAATCGCTACCTCCTCATCAATTCGTAACACCAATTCAATCTCATCCCCCAGCAGAAAATCAAAATTTCCCGCCTTAATATACGCATCAAGAGAAAAACCATCAGGAACCCACCTTATCTGATCAGAAGGAATCGCCTCAATAAATCGATGTAAACTTAATACACGCACCTCAGAATAATCACGTAAAGTACACACTAAATAACTCACCGTACCGCGTAATACCAAAGCAATAGGATTGACCAAATACGCCTTATACTGATCATCCCTACGTGCAAAATACTTGGCCATAAACCGCGTATTATTTAGCAAAGCCGCATAAATAACCTCTAAAACAGAGGTATCAATCTCAGGGGCAATTAACGACTGTGTTTGTGGAAGAACTCTCACCTTATCAATCCACTCAATATAATCAGGCTGATACTTCAAAACCCCCTTTGCCGTTTTAAAATGTGCCTGAAGTTGTGATAAAGCTGAAAGTGGTAGCTGATTTTGTAAATTACTCTCGGCTAAATAAAAAGCCAAAGCCGTAGGCGCAGACATTCTAGGAATCTCAATCAACCCCTCTTCGGTTTTCATAAACCAATAAAAAGCCCCTTGCTTTTGCTCACTACACAACAATGGAAAAACAGCCGCCAGCGTATTCAAATCACGCTGAATAGTTCGGTAAGAAGGCACAGGCACATTTTTAGCCTCCAACTGACCAATAATATCCTGAATTTTTAACCCCTTAGGCTGGCTAGGAATTAAATTTAAAATTTGCCACTGCCTATACAACGAATCTGCCATTAACCCTTCCATCTAAATTAAAGAAACATAGAATACATCCTACCCATCATGGGTAAAAACACGGTCATGCATCACAAAAACAGGATACACCGCAAGTTTACACGCACTCATAGACTTAACATGTCTAACATCGAGTGATAGACTCATTGTGTCTAGCGGTTATTATAAGATTAAGTCTAATTTTTAACTATCCTCCAAGGTAAAAAAATGACAACTAACACAATAAAAAATGAAGATGGCGTTCAGCAATACTTAAAACTCCCTAAATTCTTTCGCAATGGCATAGAACAGCGTTTTTTCAGCATCGTAAGAATATTCTCCATGCTAATAGCCAGTATCGCCGTGATTATTTGCGCTGCAGCATTAATTTGGGCAATACAGCAATTTACCAGCTCCGCCAATACCGACATAGCCGACCCTGAAATAAACTACCAAAAATACCAAGAACAATTAGAAGAGAATCATGCACAGCGCTATGAAGATGGCTATTCCCCCGCTCAGCAGACTACAGAAGATAAAGAAGCCCAACTAGAACGAGAAAGCGAACAACTCGCCATCAGGAAAGAATTTGATAGTTACTACAAAAACATCGCCGAAAACATAAGCGACTATGCAAAAATAATGGGAGACGAGCCACTTAAAGACTACCCGCAATTAAGCGATCACTTATTTAAGGTGTTAGTCACCCAGCACGACAATAGCTTCACTTTAACCCAAGCATTAGAAGACTTTACCGAGACACTACAAGACCAAGCGAAGAGCTTAAAAACCTAAACAATACCGATGTTAGGCGAGTGACTTGGTTACAATCCATCAACTGGTTTATAGAAGAAATTGACAGTCAAATACTAGCAGAAGAAAACCGTATAGAAAAAGAGCACAACCTAGCAAGAAAAGACAGAAATAGCGCCCTACAGACAATCGCCATTTCAGGCGTTGCCTTTTTAGTCTTCATGTTATTTGTGATTATATTGGTGTTGTTGAAGATAGAAAATAATACGCGTTAAAGTTTTCAGGGTAAGTAAGGCGTAGCGATAGGGGATGCTCTATAATATCTGTTAATTTAAGGGGCTTCTAGTGCATCTCCTTGCACACATCTTTTTACTAATTAAAAATCAATAACTTACAATAACCACCTAAAAACAGAGAAGTCAGTAAAGCCAAGGGATACAGAGAATCGTATAAAAAATGCACAAATCTGTAACTCATTGATTTTAGGTTGTTATGATATTTGTGTGTAAGGAGATGGCTTCTAGTGTTACTTGCTGAGGCGAGTTATGTTATCAAGTAATTATAAATGTAGAATTTCCTCCCTTTTGTTTTATGAAATGGTTCGAGTAGCGATAAAGTTAAATATGCTTTGAATTAATAACTTAGAAAATAAATACAGTATTAAAATTATTTATATGAAATTACCTTTATTTAAGGAAAGATTAAGACAAATGAAAAACATTAGCTATGAATTACTAGGGAAAGAATCAAGTCGCTTATTAAGGCAACAAAAATCTTTGCTAAAGAAATCTTTAAACACACCAAATTTATTTGATAAGAACAGAAATACAAAACAAGAAAGTTATAATTTTACGGAAGTTGAAGAGTCTATTAATGAAATTGATAATGAACTTCATAAATTAGAAACAATGGAAACTATTATTGCTGTAGTTGGCACGATGAAGGCAGGTAAGTCTACAACGATTAACGCAATTGTAGGAAAAGAGATTTTACCTAATCGTAATGATCCTATGACCACCTTGCCTACATTAATTAGGAATAAGCACAATCAAGTTGATCCTATACTAACTCTGGCTAAAACATCGACACTCATTAAATTATCTAAACAGGTAGCGAAAAATCTGAATGATAAAAAAAGGAAAGGGGAATTAACGGACATAAGCCCTGTTATGTATGGAACTTCTGATGGTAAAGAACTCATAGAAATGCTGATAAAAAATCAGAGCTATGATTTTAGAACAACCTATTCAGGTCAAAATGAGATTTTTCATTTTTTAAAGCATTTGAACGATATTATGCGTCTCGCCAAAGAGCTACATATATCTGTGGATGATGTCTATGAAAGCTATCAAGAAAGTAAAGACTTGCCCCTGATTGAAGTGGAATTTTGTCATTTACAGGCAATGGAAAAATCAGCGAATGGTAATTTGTCGATTCTTGATACTCCAGGACCAAATGAGGTAGGGCAAAGCCAAGCATTAAAAACTGTCTTTCTTCGTCAGTTAAAAAGAGCCACCTCAATTATGCTAGTTATTGATTACACACAAATGAGGTCAGAGGCAGAATCAGACGTACGTGAACAAATTGACAGTATTCGGCATGAACTAGATAACGAACGGCTATCAATACTGGTTAATAAATTTGATCAGTCCAATTCTAATTCTATGAATAAAGAAGTGGTAAAGAGTTATGTTGCTAATTCACTAATGAGTGACGCATCTTTAGAGTCTAGAGTATTCCCTATTTCCTCTTGGGAAGCTTACCTCGCTAATAGAACACTAAATTACTTAGAACTTAATGATGTAATGCCGGCTATAGTTGAAAATGAGCAGTCCTGGGTATCAGATTTTGGGGCAAGTGCACTAGGTAAGCGTTGGCAAAAAAAGATAATGGATACTGAAGAAGTGAAAGAGTCAGCAGAAGCACTATGGGAAGAAAGTTTTTTTCAAGAACCTCTTAATAATGTTATTAAAGACTCTCACTCGAATGCTGCTAGGCTTTGTGTGACAGCCGCTATCGCGAAATTAAGCCGAATTCATGAAATATTTAATAACACTATTAATATTAGAAGTACTATTTTAAATAAAGAAATAAATCAAATTTCAGAGGCAATTGCGACAATAGAGGAAAATATAAAAGGAATCTCTACTTTAGCGGGGGATGTAAAACAAACTGCGAATAAAGGAATTAGCAGCTTTTCGTCTAACCTTGAAATGACTTTAGATAGTATGAATGATGTTTTGAAAAAAGAAGTGCATATTTTTTTGGAGCAAGGAAATAAGGCAGCAACTGAAGAATTAAAGGTTAAAGGTGAACTTAAAGTAAATTCTATTAAGTCAGATTTTCGCTCGAATTTAGCATTTATTTTTACAGGGGGTGCTGTGGATCATTCCAAGACGAGAAAAGATAAGGTAAAGAAAAAATATGAATATAAAGTAACGAAAGATGTCGTTACGTTCGTAAGTGAAAGTGAAGCTAAATTTTACTTGCGAAAAGTAAATTCTGTATTAGAAGGTTTAATTGCAAGTGGACGTACCCTATTGGAAAAGGAGTTTATAGGAAATATAAAGCACCTATCTGAAGCAATAGATAACCAAATTAACCAGCAAGCTAAAGCGATGTTGCAAACGGCAAAAAATAAGCTAGAAGGTCATGGGTTTGATTTGACATTAACACCTCCTGTGATTGCGACGATTTCTCATGAAATTCTTTTAGACAATGTGATAAACAGAGCTTATCAAGAAGATACGACGAGTAAAGAGGTAACGACGAGAAGAAATACGGTGTGGGGTGGAATATGTAGTTTCTTTGGTACGGATGATTGGGGCTGGGATTCACATACTGAAGAAAGCACAAAGTACTCGATAAATGTAGGAGAAATACATAAAAATATTCAGCAGGAACTTGATCAATCGAATAAACACTATCAACTTTATTTTACTGACTATTTACAAAAAACATATGAACCTACGATAGATAGTTATTTGGCAGAGTTAGTGGGATATTTAGACAGTTATAAAGGGATTTTAATTGATGGGGAAAAGTTAAAACAAGAACTTGAAGCTAACAAAGCAGAGAATTTGAGGTTAAGCCTAAAAGAACTTAGTAAGCAAGGCGCTGTACAGGCTAAAGACTTAGGCGTTATTAAAAATAGTTTAAAAGAAAGTAAGAGCGCTAATAATGAATAGTGATCTAAATACCTTATATGATGAAATTCCACAGTTAAAAGAAAAGGTAATGATTGATTTTATTAATGGAATTGAAGTTAATGATGACTTGATCCGCCTTAGAAAGGATGTTAATTCAGGGGTTAAATCACGCATTTGGCAAGATATGACAGGCGAGACGCATGATAGGCAGCAGCAAATAGATCAAAATTTTCAGGCTGGTTTATATGCTACATCAAAATGGCTTCAAGTAATCGAAAGCAATCAAATAAAGAGTGATTTAGTCATCGAAAGAGTTTGTTTTAAGTTAGCAGAGACTCGGCAAGGGGTGATGAAGTTAAAATCCGCTCATCTTGAGCTAAAGGGGCAGGTTGAAAGTTTATTTAATAGGTTTGATTTATTAGGCGATAAATTTTCTAAATTAGAAAGTAAGCTGCATGAGTGTGATTCAGGGCGGTTAGCAACTCAACAAATGGAAGCGGTTTTTGATAAATGGATGGCAGGTGGGTTTAATGCCTACCCTTGGTTGGTACGCCTATATTTAGTTTTGGATGAGTTGTATTGGGGCGATTTTGGTTTTTTTTGTCGTCAGTTTACCGATAATAATATAGAGATTGAGAGATTACTTGAACAAGTAAAAAACAAGTCTATTATTAACTTAAAAGAAGATATGAGGGTAGTGGGTATGCTGCCAGAGCAGGTTTTTTCTTGGCAAGAAGAATTAGAAAAGGGTGTTAAATCTTTAAATGTTGACAGAATTAATGCATTAGCTCTTTTAACAGATTATGGAGATGAGAGGTCTACTCCCATCTCTTGGGTATTCCATCGTTATTTAGCTAATCAAACAATAGGTAACTCTAGTATAGATAGTGTTCCATATATTTTTAATGCAGAAAATATTGTTGAGCATATGGCTAGAAATTTCAAAGGGAGAGGCGCTTATGAACGCTAAAGTAGGGCTAGTATTATCAGGAGGCGGTGCAAAAGGAGCTTATCAAGTTGGTGTTATGAGATACCTTGCTGAAGTTGAAATGGAAGTACATGCTGTTTCTGGAGCGAGTATTGGGGCATTAAATGGGGCTGTAATTGCTGGTTCCAGTAACTCAAGGGACGCATATTTAAAACTACATGAATTATGGATGGAATTAGCTAAAGAGCCACCCCTTAAAATTAATGGTATTTATGTTGGATCTTATTTGGCTTACTCAATATTAATGGGAGCTAGTAGGCTATCACCTGTGAGCGTATTAGTCTTAAAAATGTTGAGAAAACAAGGATCAAAGGTGGCAGGGATTGACGACTTTGGTTTAATCAAGGAATCTCCTATTAGGAAGTTAATCGATAAATATACTTCTTATGAAACCTTATCTAAGGGGTTGCCTTTATATGTATCGGCTTATAAAACGGAAGGGACTTTTAGCGATATAAAAGGTACTGTGCTAGGTATATTGGGATTATCAGATACTAAAGAGTCAGATTTTTTTCATGTGCAATCTTTTTCTGAAGATAAACAGCAAGATGTTATTTTTGCTTCAGCAGCCTTACCTTTATTGTTCGAGCCTCAAGAAATTGAGAGTGAGCATTATTCGGATGGTGGGCTAGGTGGGTGGAAAAAGTCACAAGGAAATACACCAATTACTCCGTTAATTGAAGAGTGTGGCTGCTCACATATTATTGTTACTCACCTTACAGATGCTAGCGCCTGGAATAGATACGACTTTCCCAATACAACAATTATTGAAATTAGGCCTAAAATACCAATTAGCAAAGAATCTCAAGTTAAAGATTTATTGAATTTTAAGGCATCAAAAATAAATGAATTAATTGAACAGGGTTACGAAGATGCAAAGCGTTGCATTGGGGATGTTAAGGTGGCAGTTGACCTACAGGCTAAAAGTCAGCAAGCTATTAGCCGTAGGGATGACGCACTTGCCATATTGGATGATGATTTTAATATTTAGTTTTTAATAGCTATATCGTTTTAGAGAAGACTGGAGACTGCAAATAATCCTGTTAAACACTTACTACTATTTATCACCTTTACGCCCAAAACAAGGCTTTAATTGATCCCAAAGAGAATCTTCAACTGACTGGACTAATAAATTATCTTTATTTTCTAGCTTAAAATATTGGATTTCTACTTGCTCAGAAATATTCTTACTCCACCTGTCCATGTGCATTGCATATGTTCCACAATACCCTTCACCTAAATGCTGCCGTATTCTACTTCTTAATTTTTGAGAACGTCCAACATAGAGGTACTGGGTATCTATATGCTCTTTATTTAGCTTCGGTAAATCTTTTTTATCTTCATCTGTACCCTGCTTTTTTTTTGCAGTAGAAAGTTGTTCAAAAAATTCATTATTTGTTTTGTTTTGCCCTACAACTTTAAAAAAATAGATAAAATCATCGGAGTCTGAACCAGTAGGGAGATCCTTAACTATTTCATCTACAACAATATTATTAGCATAAAATTTCGTTGAACTTGGATCAGGAAATTTAAATGTACTTAGTGCGGTTAATAATCCTTGTAATTTTTCTTTAGCTTCATTTATTGCTTTTTCTAATGTTTTTTGTTGAATTGGCATTGGTAGGTTTGTATTCAATTTAACAGTATAAAGGTGTTACATTATCATATCTTTGATCTAAATTTATTTGGTGTGTAAATTAAGAATAACTTTAAACTATGACGGAATGGATAAAATAACGTGGAATTAATTTTTTCAGAAAATAAATCATTTTATAATCAACTAGATATTGCTATTAAAAAAGGCGGTGCTATCGTGGTTTTTCGTAATGAGAAACCTGATGAAAAGTCAAAGCTGTGGGCTAGGTTAAAAAGGTGTAAAAATTGGAGCATGGTCGAAGCTGAGCTGGAAAAAGTGAAAGATAAGAAAGATAGCGTAGTAGAGCGTGTAATGTCTCCAAGTATGGCGGGAGCGCTTGCTGGAGGTGAAATTATATTAATTGCATGGATTGCCACGCTATTAGCTGGGTTACTTTTTTATGGTATCTATAAGGAATGTAATATCAAATTTAGAGCTAATAAAAATGGTGAGATTGACATTGAAATTGATAATCTCGGTATGTAATTAGAGACAAAAGGTGTCTGCCTTCTATTTTTCATTTGCCTTACTATTATAAAAATAGATCTGATTTGAGTCTATATTTTGTATAGATCATGACGATCTAGCCAATATTGATATAGTGAGGTAAAGTGACCTTAAATGAAAAAATGTCTATTAAAATAAGTATTCTAACAAGAGCTCATAAACAACAAGAACTAATAAACTTACTTCCTTTGCATAGCTGTAAAAGAATAGGTAACAGTGTTTATATTTCAGGAGTTTATAGTGAACTAAAACGTGTAAATGATGTTTATCGATATATACTACAATCAAAAAATGGAAAGTTATTTATCAAGAAAAAGTTTTCAAATGGGATTGGTAATTTTAACGACCAATGTAGTTTAAAACGAGCAAATAAATCTGTTGTGCTAGTTATTGAGTCTCCCCATAAAGATGAATATAATAAAAATTATTCTCCAATAGCACCTGCACAGGGTGCAACAGGATTAAAAATTGAAAAATATTTTTGTGGCATTATTAATAAATATAAAAAAATAAAGCTGCCTACTGGAAACTATGATTTTATTATTTCAAATCCAGTTCAGTTTCAGACATCTTTATATCACCTGCATGGAGTACCATTAAGTTCAAAAAATACAGCTGTTTCTGGAGTTAGGGATAAAATTTGGAAATCTATATTTCCTTATGAAATAAAAAATTTTCATTCTAGGATATCTAATTACAAGCCAATGATTATAATCAATGCTTGTACTGTAAAACTGAAACCACTTGTGAATAAAGAGCTTAAAAAGTGGAAGAACTCTAATAAAAGTAATTCTAATGTTAAAATATTTACTGCAAATAAACACCCATGTATTTGGTCTTCAAAGGTAAGCTTAAAAAAATAAAGACTTATTAGCTATACTGTTTGGAAAAGCTAACAATCGCATCAGCTGCCGTTATGACTTTCGAGAGGAAATAGACATTGGATAACTCTGTTAAATGTGCAATAGGAGAAAGCTTGGTTTTGGCCGAGTTGCTAAAGCGAGGGCATGAAGCTTATATTGCACATGGCCCAACTCAGAAAGGGTGGGACATTGTTATCGTAAAAAGCGATAATATAAAGCGGGTGCAAGTTAAGACAATTGGCTGGCCTGAAAAAAACCAGAGAACAGTAACAGTAAATGATTCTCTAAAGTTTGACTATTTGGTTGTAGTATTACTTAATCTTCAGCAAGCACACAGTCGGTACCTTGTTTGCGATAAATCAGAAATCGAGGGGTTATTATCAGCTGAAAACAGTGAAAGAACTAATAACTCAAGGTCTTGGTATATAGCTAAGGACATAAATGACAATGACCAAGTTGTCAATTTAGAAAATGCTTGGCCTAAAGTTAATGAGTCATAAATCGTGTAAGGGCTAATCACACCACCCTGCAGGAAAAGGTGTCTGCTCTCTTTTCCCTCCAAGTTGTTTTCTATTTCTCTTTATTATTGGGAGAAAATGGTCTTGACAGTAGGGGGCACTTTATACCCCTTGTTTCTTTATTTAAACTTCGTAAATTACCTTGAAAAACACCGCCAAATCGGCCAAGTTCGTTGTCGCGTACTGGCATACTATTTAAAATAGTCCTCGCCAGTCCTGCAGCAAAGTAACATTACCAAAGTTTTTTGCTTTAGCGACATGCTTTTTATCGGCGGTAATAAACTGGCATCATAAAAAGAAGGAAAGCCTGATTTTTTATGATCATGCGCGCATATATCAATGGCCTTTAGAATAATTTTCTCGTTTAGCTCCACAATGTCTAGATTAGCGGATTGATATTGCGTTATTAATGCATAGGCATTCTTAACCGGAAAGGGACTGGCCGCAGCAATACTCAGGACTTCATACAAAAATAGCGAGGGTACTAACACCTTGATATTTCTCTGGCTCAGTTCAGTGATTAACTCAACCGCTTCCTGATGATCGGGTTCCTGTAAGAATAATTTACTGAACACACAGGAATCTAAAACCACGTTATTCATTATTATCCTGCAGATCTGTAGAAGGTATTTCTTTGTTTTCTCTTAAATGCCGAACGATGTCTTCAGAAGATAAATCCATTTTAACGGGTTTAATCTGCTTAATCATTTCGATAAATTGTTTGGCATTTTCCTTTATATCTAATTCTTTAAGTGCATTGGCAATAGCTCTATTCATCAACGCCGTTTTTTGGCCTCTGGGAATACGATCAAGCCCTTGTTTATTTTCAGGGGTTAAATATAGCGTGGTTCTTACTTTATTTTGTTCGGTCTGAAGAGTGGTTTTCATGGTGTCACCTTTGAGATCTATTGATGACATCATTATATAGTACGAAAAAGTGTTGGGTTTTGTATTTTGTCCATTCTAGGCAGTCACATTAGTTTCTACAGTTCAGTAGGCACTATGAAGCAGAAGCCTTAGCAGTAAAATTGGCTTAGCGATGAGTTAAATTCAATATCGAGTTTCAGTATCATAATAAATTTCATTTTGTCACCGTGACAAAATGAAATTTGAATAGTAAAAGGAGCTTACAGAATAAAGACTAGTCTATAAAGTCATCAGCCTATTTTTTTATAGATTATAATGAGACCTTCGTTTTACTGGATACTTATGGACAGATGAAATTTACAGAAGATTCTAGAGTAAAAATCCCCAGCATTCTCCACTTAACAAGGCTAGGCTACAACTACCTATCATTAAAAGATGCTATCTGGGATGAAGAAACCAACATCTTCACCGATATTTTCCAGCAAAGCATAGCCAAGATAAATGAAGGTCTAGAGGCTGATGACATAAAACGCCTGCTATCAGATGTTAAGCTTTCATTAGAAAATGAAGACTTAGGCAAAGCCTTTTATGAAATGCTCACGGCTCGATCTGGTATCAAACTAATTGATTTTGAAAACTTCAGTAATAACACCTTCAATGTTGTGACTGAATTGACCTACAAAAATGGTGATGATGAATTTCGCCCTGATATTATTCTATTAATTAATGGAATGCCACTGGCATTTATTGAAGTTAAAAAGCCTAATAATAAAGACGGTGTACTGGCTGAGCGTAACCGCATTAATACCCGCTTTCAAAACACTAAATTTCGTCGCTTTATTAACACCACGCAGTTAATGGTATTTTCCAATAATATGGAATACGACGATAGCTCACCACAGCCCATAGAGGGTGCTTTTTATGCCTCACCATCCTATTACCAACCTGTATTCAATTACTTTCGTGAAGAAGAAACATTCGATTTAAGTACCTTACTTAAACCTGAAAACGATGATGAAGAAAATGCCGTATTAAAAGATAATAACCTTAATATCATCAAACACAGTCCAGAATTTCTGACTAACAAAAATCCAGATACACCAACTAACCGTATTTGCACTTCGTTATTCAGCCCGCAGCGATTAAAGTTTATACTGCAATACGCCATTGCTTATGTCAATGAAACCGATGGCCTGCAAAAACACATCATGCGTTATCCGCAAATTTTTGCCACTAAAGCCATTGCTCAAAAATTAAGTGAAGGCATACGAAAAGGCATTATTTGGCATACACAGGGCAGCGGTAAAACCGCCCTGGCTTATTACAATGTACGCCACCTAACAGATTATTTTCAGCAACAAGCCATCATCCCTAAATTTTACTTTATTGTTGATAGGTTGGATTTATTGCAACAGGCTCACCGAGAATTTACCAGCCGTGGGTTAATCGTACACAACATTAGTTCACGCAAGGAATTTGCTAAAGATATAAAAGCGACAGGCGTTATTCATAACCATTCAGGTAAAGCAGAAATTACCGTGGTTAATATTCATAAATTTGATGATGATCCAACCATTATGAGTACCGATGATTATGATGTCAGTACCCAACGTATTTATTTTCTTGATGAAGTACATCGTAGTTACAACCCCAAAGGGAGCTTTCTAGCTAATCTCAGCCAATCAGATAAAAATGCCATAAAAATTGGCTTAACAGGTACGCCATTATTGGGGGATGATGTTAATTCCAAAGCCTTATTTGGTAACTATATCCACAAATACTACTACAATGCCTCCATAGCAGATCGCTATACCTTGCGATTGATTCGAGAAGAAATCGCCACAAACTACAAAATAGTTTTACAGAAAGCCTTGGATGAAATTAAAGTACTACAAGGTGATATTGATAAAAAAGAGGTTTTTGCACATGCACGCTTTGTAGACCCCATGCTGGATTATATTGTAAAAGACTTTGAAAAAAGTCGGGTTGCCTTTGGTGATGACAGTATAGGCGGCATGGTTATTTGCGATAGTGCAGACCAAGCCAAAGAGATGTTTAAGCAGTTTCAGGAGAAATATGCTTCTCAGTCTATAGATACACAGCAAGCTGCGGCTAATGATGACCAGCTTGAGCAACGTAAAGTGGCTGAACAACAAGCAGGCTACAAAGGATTAAGTAAAAAGACAGCAAACACCGCCGCTCTAATCCTACACGACATAGGAAATAAAGAAGAACGTAAGGATAAAGTTGATGATTTTAAAGCAGGAAAAATCGACTTCCTGTTTGTCTACAATATGCTACTCACTGGCTTTGATGCTAGACGACTTAAAAAGCTTTACCTTGGGCGAGTAATAAGAAAGCATAACCTGTTACAAGCACTCACACGGGTTAACCGCACCTATAAAGACTTCCGTTATGGCTATATTGTAGATTTTGCTGATATACGCAGTGAATTTGATAAAACTAACAAAGCTTATTTTGACGAACTACAAGCTGAGCTAGGCGATGACCTGCAATATTACACCGACTTGTTTAAATCTTCAGAAGAAATTGAACAGGAAATAGAACAACTGAAAGACGTCTTATTCCGTTTTGATACCAGTAATGCGGAAACTTTTGCACAACAAATAAGCGAAATACAAGACCGCAAACAAGTTCTATCCATTAAAAAATCCTTAGGTGATGCAAAAGACCTGTATAACTTAATCCGCTTATTTGGTCATGATGAATTACTAGCAAAAACTGACTTTAACACGCTGAACATACTCTACCGAGAAACCAGTAACCATCTCGATTTACTTAACCTAAAAGACAAACTCGAAAACAGCACAGACACCACCAACCTACTTAATGTTGCATTGGAAGACGTGCTATTTATGTTTACCAAAGTCAGTGAAGAAGAACTGATACTGGCAGATCAACTCAAAAATACCTTACGCAGAACACGCGAAGCCCTAGCAAGCAACTTTGATCAACAAGACCCACACTTTATTAAACTAAAAGAAGAACTGGAAAGGCTGTTTAAAAAGAAAAAACT
>ENA-OSET01001639-OSET01001639.1-sediment-metagenome-genome-assembly--contig:-NODE-1639-length-23055-cov-11.182174_pt1 | contig 23055 bp, 20 predicted proteins | sample MGYA00237882_ERZ534229 | MGnify/ENA primary metagenome ERZ534229 (study PRJEB26408, sample SAMN06266212) | sediment metagenome | isolation source: Hudson Canyon methane seep mesocosm | place... | reverse complement strand
ATATCTTTGCCCTAAATTTACGAATCAGAATATTATGGATCCGAATACTGGAAAAAAAGGAATGTTTAATAAACTAAATAAGCAGCAAGGTTTAGCTTTAGTAGAAAAGGAGAGTTTCTGCAGGAAAACGGTTTCTTTTTATAGGTATGTTATTTTAGATGCTCCTTTTGATTTGCGTGATGAGCTTTATTTACAGTGGAATGAATTGGGAGTTTTAGGGAGAATTTACTTAGCACATGAAGGAGTAAATGCACAATTAAGTGTTCCTGAGCACAATTGGGAGGCATTTGTAAAGGCAGTACATGCTAATAAATATTTTACAGCTATGCCCTTTAAAATTGCAGTTGAAGATGATGGGAAATCATTTTATAAACTGACAATTAAAGTGAGGCATCAGATTGTTGCTGATGGTTTGCCAATTGATGAATATGATGTAACTGATGTGGGGGTGCATTTGGATGCTGAAAAATGGAATAATGCATTAGAAAGTGGAGCTACAGTAGTGGATATGCGTAATCATTATGAAAGTGAGATAGGAAAGTTTAAAGGAGCTATCTGCCCTGATGTTGAAACTTTTAAAGAAGAATTACCTGAGGTAAAAGAAATGCTAAAAGGACAGGAAGAAGATGAAATTTTACTTTATTGTACGGGAGGGATAAGATGTGAGAAAACATCAGCATATTTAAAACATCATGGGTTTAAAAATGTTTTTCAGTTGCATGGCGGGATAATTGATTATGCCCGACAATTAGAACAAGATGATAGTTTGGCAAACAACTATGAAGGTAAGAATTTTGTATTTGATGAAAGGAGAGGTGAGCGTATATCGGCTGATGTAATTAGTAATTGCCATCAATGTGGAGAGCCATTTGATACGCATGTAAATTGCAAGAATGTAAATTGTAATTTATTGTTTTTGCAATGTGATAATTGTAAAACTAAGTATGAGAATTGCTGCTCAATAGAATGTATTGAGATTATTAATTTGCCAATGGAGGAGCAGAAGTTATTGAGAAAAGGAACGGATCAAAAGAAGATGTATTACAGTCATAAAAGAGTTAATCTAAATTTAATTAAGGATGATAAGAATAACTAAAGAATTTAAGTTTGAAATGGCACATGCCTTACATGGATATGATGGGGTATGCGCAAATATACACGGGCATTCTTACAGGCTTTGGGTAACCGTAAAAGGAAAAGTAAAAAACGAGTTAGGACATCCTAAAAATGGTATGGTAATGGATTTTGTTGATTTAAAAAAGGTTGTAAAACCTAATATAGTAGATAAGTTTGATCATGCTTTAGTACTTAATGCAAACTCCCCACATGCTGATATTAATTTGGAAGCTTTTGATAAAGTTTATCATTTGGATTATCAACCAACATCAGAGAATTTAGTTATTGATTTTGCTAGCTATATTAAAGCACAACTTCCTGATGGCGTGAGTTTAGTAAAAGTTGTTTTATCAGAAACTGCAACTAGTTTTGCTGAGTGGAATGAGGATGACATATCCTCTCATCTTATATAGAATTAGTATAAATTTACAGAATTATAAAATTATACGTTAAATTATAGTTTGCATACATTGGTTTTTCTATTTTTGCGACCGAAAAAATTTATCAAATGACAAATATTTTAATTTTTATTATTGCAATCTTAATTATTGCAACATTAGTTCAGATTGTTAGAGTTAGCGAGCTATTATCAGAAATAAAAAATAAGGATGTTAATGAAGTAACTGATAAAGATAATAATACTCAAGGGTTATTATTTTTAATAGTAGGTTTTGGATTTTTAATTTTTGTTGTCTGGCAAATGATAACTTGGAATCATCTTTTATTACCTCCTGCAAGCTCGATACATGGGACTCAAATTGATTTTTTAATGAAAATGTCAATGGGATTAATTCTAATAGTATTTTTTGTTTTATCACCTATACTATTTTACTTTGTATATAAGTACAGGGGTAAAAAATCTAATAAAGCATATTTTTTCTCGCATAATAATAAGTTAGAAGTTGTATGGACTGTTGTCCCTACTATCATTCTTACTGGCTTCATTATTTTTGGCTTAAAAACTTGGGATAATGCTATGAATGTTGAGATCACTGAATCAACTAAAGTAATTGAAGTTTATGGGAAGCAATTTAATTGGACCGCAAGATATTCAGGTATTGACAATACATTAGGGAAAGCAAACTATAAATTAGTTAAAGGCAAAAACACTCTTGGCGTTGACATGTTAGATGTAAATTCTGCTGATGATAAAATGGCTAGAGAAGTTCATTTAGTAGTTGATAAGCCTGTATTATTAAAGTTTCGTTCTCAGGATGTTATACATTCTGCTTTTTTGCCACATTTTAGAGTTCAAATGAATTGCGTCCCAGGAATGACTACTCAATTTGGATTTACTCCTACCAAAACAACTGCTCAAATGAAAGAAAGTGAAGGAGCGGATTTTGAATATGTTTTATTGTGTAATAAAATATGTGGAGCTTCACATTTTAACATGCAAATGAAATTTATTGTTGAAACTCAAGAAGAATATGATATTTGGATTGCTTCTCAGGATAACTTAGAAAAAAAATTATTAACTCAAAAATAATATAAAAGATGTCGGAACATCATAAAGAAAACTTTATTACTAAATACGTTTTTTGTCAGGACCATAAGATGATTGCAAAGCAATTTCTTATAACTGGAATGTTTATGGCAGTTGTTGGGATGCTGATGTCTGCTATTTTCAGAGTCCAATTAGCCAATCCTGGTGAAAGTTCTATATTGTATAACTTACTGCCAGGTGCTTGGTTAAATGATGCTGGAGTTTTAAATCCTGATAAATATTTAGCTTTAGTTACTATGCATGGTACAATATTAGTTTTTTGGGTGTTAACAGCCGGTCTTTCAGGTACATTCGCTAATTTCTTAATACCATTACAAATTGGGGCGAGAGATATGGCTTCTGGATTTTTAAACATGCTTTCTTATTGGTTCTTTTTTCTCGCTACAGTTGTATTGATGAGTTCATTATTTGTTGAGTCAGGTCCAGCATCTGGTGGTTGGACAATCTACCCCCCACTTTCTGCACTGCCACAAGCAATTGCAGGGTCAGGTACTGGGATGACATTATGGTTAATTAGTATAACATTATTTGTTGTTGGCTCATTACTTGGAGGGCTAAATTATATAGTTACAATATTAAATTTAAGAACTATTGGAATGACTATGAAACGTCTTCCCCTTACAGTTTGGGCTTTATTAATCACAGCAATACTTGGGGTCCTTTCATTTCCAGTTCTTTTATCTTGTGGTTTATTACTAATTTTTGACAGATCATTTGGTACTAGTTTTTATCTTTCAGATATCATTATTAATGGTGAAGTTTTACATAATGAAGGAGGGAGTCCTATTTTATTCGAGCATTTATTTTGGTTTTTAGGTCATCCTGAAGTTTACATTATTTTATTACCTGCATTGGGTATTGTTTCTGAGGTTATTGCTGTAAATTCAAGAAAACCTATTTTTGGATATAAAGCAATGGTTGGTGCGTTATTATTAATTGCATTTTTATCATTTATTGTTTGGGGACATCATATGTTTATGACTGGGATGAATCCTTTCCTTGGTTCTGTATTTACATTTACTACTTTACTTATAGCTATACCTTCAGCCGTAAAAGTATTTAATTATTTAGCTACTTTATGGAGAGGAAATATTCGTTTCACTCCAGCAATGTTATTTGCTATTGGTACGGTTTCAGCATTTATTACGGGTGGATTAACTGGAATTATTTTAGGAGATAGTGCTTTAGATATTAATGTACATGACACTTATTTTGTTGTAGGGCACTTTCATATTGTAATGGGTCTTTCTGCTATATATGGTATGTTCGCAGGGGTGTATCATTGGTTCCCTAAAATGTACGGAAGAATGATGAATAAGAATTTAGGATATATACATTTCTGGGGTACTTTTATTTGTGCCTATGGTGTATTCTTCCCAATGCATTTTTTAGGATTAGCTGGTTTACCAAGAAGATATTACTCTAATTCAGCTTTCCCAATGTTTGATGGGTTATCGGATATTAATGCTCTAATTACTTTCTTTGCATTAGCTGGAGCTGTAGTTCAAGTAATTTTCCTTTTTAATTTCTTTTATAGTATATTCAAAGGAACAAAAGCAACTCAGAATCCATGGAAGTCAAATACTTTAGAGTGGACTACTCCTATAGAAAGAATACATGGTAATTGGCCTGGAGAATTACCAGTTGTAAAACGTTGGGCTTATGATTATTCAAAGCCAGGTGCTGATGAAGATTTCATTTTACAAACTGAACCATTAAAAGAGGGAGAGGTAGAGCATTAATATGGATATAGCTTTAAGAAATATAGTTAAAAAACAGCTTTTATGGATATCATTAGCTGCAATTTCAATGTTTTTTGCAAGCATGTTATCTGCATTTATAGTTGAAAAAGCTGACGTTGGAAATTGGAAAGAATTTATTTTGCCAAATTATTTTGCATTAAGTACTGGGGTTATTATTATAAGTAGTTTAGTGCTATTCTTTATTAAACCTCAACTTAAAAAAGAAAAGTCCATATTTGGTTTAGTTTTTACTGTTTTAATTTTAGGAATCCTATTTTCATATTTTCAAATTAAGGGATGGCAGCAATTAACTAATCAAGGCATTTATTTAACAGGAGTTGGGAGTAATATATCAGGATCGTTTTTATATATTTTAACTTTAACTCATCTTTTACATCTTGTTGGAGGGATAGTTGGATTATGCATAAGCACAATTAAATCAAAACAGAATTTATACTCAATTAATAATTACTTAGGCTTAGAGTTAACAGCTATCTACTGGCATTTTTTAACTGTACTTTGGGTTATATTATTTGCCTTTTTAAAATTCTATTAAATCAATAAATTAAAGCTATGGATGAAGCGTTAGATGAAGCATTAGTAAAAGATCATAAGCCAGCATGGAAAGGAGGTGATCAGCCTTATGAAGCAAGTTATGGGAAATTAATGATGTGGTTTTTCTTAATTACGGACACCTTGACATTTTCTGCTTTTTTAGCATCTTATGGATTTAGTAGATTTAAATATCCTGATATCTGGCCAAACCCTGAAGATGTATTTAGTCACTTCCCATTCTTGCATGGGGAGCATCCACTTTTGTTTGTTGCCTTAATGACGTTTATTCTTATTATGAGTTCGGTAACAATGGTACTTGCTGTGAATTACGGACATAAAATGCAAAAGAAGAAAGTGATTTTATGGCTTTCCTTAACTATTGTTGGTGGCGCTATATTCTTAGGGTCTCAAGCATGGGAATGGGGACATTTTATTCATGGTGATAAAGGAGGGATTAATACTCAAACAGAGCATGTAGTACATATTGCTGAAGGAGAGAAATTATCTTCTGTTTACGCATTAATGGGTGCTGATGGACATGATGGAACGCATCATCACTTCACGGTTGATCAGGTGATAACAAGCTTAGAAGCGAATCCTCAATATAATATTAGAAAAGCAAATAGAATGTATCTTACAAATGAGGATGCAATAGCTTATTTAAGAGAAAATGCTTCTGAAGTATTATTAGGAGCAAATTTGAAAAATAATGAATACGGACATCCTTTATTTGCGGATTACTTCTTCTTCATTACAGGATTTCATGGTTTTCACGTATTCTCAGGGGTGATTATTTTAATCATTATTTTGATTAATGTAATAAAAGGAACCTATGAAAGAAGAGGGCATTATGAGATGGTAGAAAAAGTAGGATTATACTGGCATTTTGTTGATTTAGTATGGGTATTTGTATTTACATTCTTCTACTTAGTATAATTAAAAAATAAATTATTATGGCAAGCGAAACAAAAGGAAATTGGTGGATTTGGAAGGTGTTTTGGATATTATTATTCATTACAACATTTGAAGTAGCTCTTGGTATAATTAAACCATCCTTTTTAGTAGATACAATATTTTTAGGTACAAAATTATTAAATCACGTATTTATTATTTTAACTATTATAAAAGCTGCATACATAATTCTTCAATTTATGCACTTAGGGCATGAAAAAGTTACTTTAAAATGGACAATATTATTACCAGCACTTATCTTGGTACCTTATTTGTTATTTATTCTTTTAAGCGAAGGAGCATATACCTATTTAATGCTTTAGAATTTTAAATGCTATGAAGTTAGAGAAAATAACACTTCTTTTTTTATTATTGGTTTTACCTGCTATAATGTACTTTTATTTAACTAGGGGATATAATAATTTTATTAAATTAGAGGTTATAGGGGAAGTAGATTATAGTATTGATGATTTTAGTTTTATCAATCAAGACAATGATACTATTACAAAGGATAGTCTCTTAGGTTCAATTTATGTTGCAAATTTTTTCTTTACATCTTGCCCTTCCATTTGCCCAACAATGACGAGAAACATGTCATATTTACAAGATAAACTTAGTGTTTACCCTAATATTAGGTTTCTATCTCATACAGTTGATCCTGATAATGACACGCCAGAAAAATTAATTAACTATGTTGATTTAATGCAACAAAAAAATATTAGTATTGATTTATCTAATTGGGATTTTGTGACGGGCGATAAAGATAAATTATATCAATCAGCAGCAAACTATTTTGTTAATGCTAGTGTTGATTCATTAGCACCCGGAGGATTTTTACATTCAGAATATTTTGTTTTAATTGATAAACAGGGAAGAGTTAGATCTGGCATTGATATAAATGGAAATATCGTTGGCGCATATGATGGCACTAATGAAGTCCAGATGAAGGACCTTATTAATGACATTAATGTTCTAATGGCAGAATACAAAAGACCTTTAAAGGATGCTAAAGATTAAATCACTTTTTTTAGTCATCTTAATAACTTGTTTCAATTCTCTTAGCTTTGGTCAGTGCGCAATGTGTAAGGCTGTTGTGGAGGCTAATTTGGAATCAGGAGATACTAAAGGAGCAGGTTTAAATGATGGAATTTTGTTTTTAATGTCTATGCCATATATAGCAGTACTTTTATTCGGAGTGTTTTACTACTTACAAAAAAAGAAAACTAAAGAAGCTTAAATCAATTACTATGAATGTATTGAAATACTATGGACAACTTTTAAAATTCAGGCTATCTATTACAGTTGTTTTTTCTGCAATGGTTGGTTACCTTTTAGGAATTGAAAACTTTGTATTTAATGAGTTTATATTTTTGATAGTGGGAGGTTTTTTTGTTACAGGATCCGCAAATGGTTTCAATCAAATTCTTGAAAAAGATAAAGATAAATTGATGGAAAGAACTGCTGATAGACCTTTGCCTCAAGGGAATCTTTCAGTATTTCAGGCAGTAATTTTTTCTTCTACAATGGCATTATTAGGTTTATATCTTTTAAACTGTATAAATCCTCAAGGAAGTTTTTATGGATTTATGTCTAAATCTTCTTTATTTGGTTTAGTTTCTATACTGCTCTATGTCCTTTCGTACACTCCTTTAAAGAGAGTTTCAACTATTTCTATTTTTGTTGGCGCTATTCCTGGCGCTATCCCATTTTTATTGGGCTGGGTAGCTGCTACTGATGATTTTGGATTGGCAGCAGGCACTTTGTTTGCAATTCAGTTTTTTTGGCAATTCCCTCACTTTATTGCTATTGCTTGGGTACTTAATGATCAATATAAAAAAGCAGGATTTAAGATGCTTTTTGGTGGCGAGAAGAATACATATCCAGCAGTAATCTCAATTTCCACTTCAGTGTGCATGACACTTATTTCTGTTGTTCCTTTCTTTTGGAGTTATACAGATTTAACTCTTTCAATTTATGCTTTTATTCTGATTTTAATTTTAGGGGTTTGGTTTACATACAAGTCATTTAATTTGTACAAAGAAACTACTGATGAAAGTGCAAAAAAGTTAATGTTAGCCTCCTTTGCATACCTTCCATTAATGCAAATTATTTATGTTTTGGATAAGTTCTTTCTCTAAGATTTAGAAAAAATAAAGAGGGAATAGGTAGTTGCCGTTAGTAAGAAAAAAGCGCCAATTTGATGTAGAGCTGCAAGCCAAATAGGAACTACTAAAATCAAAGTAAAAATCCCTAAGAGTGTTTGGAGTAGTACAATCCCTAACAGAAAATTAAGAGACCTTTTCTGATTGTTTACTAATTCTAATTTTTGCCCTTTCTTCCAAATGTAAATTACAAAAGCAACTAAAGTTAATGCAAGAATTCTATGAATAAATTGAACTCCATACCTTCCTTCAACAAAATTTTTCCATAATGGATCAAGTTGATATACAGCATCAGCAATCCAATATTCTCCCATTTTTGGCCATGTATTAAATCCAATTCCAGCATTTAATCCAGCTACAAATCCTCCATAAATAATTTGAATAATTATTAATAGCATCAGTATTTTTGTCAGACCAAGAAGTACAGTATTTCCACTTCTTTCTTTTGTAAAAATAAGTGGTAAAACCACCCAAAAGGTAAATGCAAAAGTTAAAAATGCTGTGATTAAATGCACTGCTAATCTGTAATGACTTACATCAGGATTATTTACTAAACCACTTTTTACCATCCACCAACCAATAGCTCCTTGCATAGCTCCCATCAGTAGTAAAATAGAGGTTTGAACAATTAGTTTTTTATTTAATCTTTTCTTTATCAGAAAATAAATGAAGGGTATGATAAATACTAATCCTAATAATCTTCCAATCATTCTGTGGAGATATTCCCAGAAGAAAATTGACTTAAATTCACTTACAGTAAAGTTGTAATTGTGTTGAATGTATTCAGGATATTGCTTGTATAAATCAAAAGCATCATTCCATTGTTCGCTATTTAATGGTGGAATACTTCCCATTATTAAACTCCAATTAACCATTGATAATCCAGAATCTGTTAAGCGCGTAATCCCACCTATAACTACCATAATAAAGATTAAAGCACATCCAGATAATAGCCAGATTATTATAGATTTATTTTTATTCATTTAATAATATGGACTCATAAATAAGTAAACCATCACACCTGTTATAGCTACATACATCCAAATAGGGAAAGTCCATTTTACTATGTTTTTATGTTTCTCAAACTCTCCTGTAAGTCCTCTGTACATGGAAAATAATGCTAACGGTAAGACAGCAATTGATAATAGAATATGAGAAATCAGAATAAAACGATAAGTGATTATATATTCTCCCAAATATTTAGTTGTAGCATGGTCCAAAACTAATTTTGAAAAAACATAAGAAAGTAAAAATACTGATGACAACACAAAAGCAGTTATCATTGATATTTTATGCAATTTACTCTTCTTATTTTTTATTAGAATAAAACCACAGAATAGCAAGATAGCGGTTGTTCCATTTAATATTGCATGAAAAAGAGGAAGAAAGCTATAATCACTCTCGCTATTAATATGCAAATAATTTGAAAATATCATAAGTGCTGCAACCGCGATTGGTATAACAATTGATAATGTGATAATAATTGGTACAAAAATGGAATCTTTCTTTTTCATTTTAGTTTTATATTAAGTTCATTTAATTGTTCTTCATCAATATCTGATGGCGAATCAATCATTACATCTCTACCAGAGTTATTTTTAGGGAATGCAATAAAATCACGGATAGTTTCTTGTCCTCCCATAATTGCACATAAACGGTCAAAACCAAAAGCAACTCCACCATGTGGAGGTGCTCCATATTCAAATGCTTCCATCAAAAATCCGAATTGCTCTTTTGCTTCTTTATCTGTAAATCCAAGATGTTTCAACATGAGTTGCTGTAAATCTCTATCATGTATTCTAATACTTCCTCCACCTATCTCATTTCCGTTCATCACAAGGTCATAAGCATTGGCACGAACTGCTGCTGGGTCAGTATCTAGTTTTGCAATATCATCAGGTTTTGGTGAAGTAAACGGGTGGTGCATTGCATGGTATCTTTCAGTGTCCTCATCCCATTCTAACAATGGGAAATCTAATACCCATAAAGGCGCAAATACCTCAGGATTTCTTAGTCCTAATTCTTCTGCTAAGTGCAATCTTAATATTCCTAATGCCTTTCTTGTTTTATCTAATCCTCCTGACATTATTAGCAACAAGTCACCATCTTCACAACCGGCTTTTGCTGCCCATGCATTTCTAGCATCTTCATCAAAAAACTTATCTACTGTTGATTTTGATGTTCCGTCCTCATTGTATTTACAATAGATAAGCCCTGTTGCACCTACCTGTGGCGTTTTCACAAAGTTGACTAATTTATCTAATTGTTTACGCGTATAGTTTGCACATCCTTTTGCATTAATGGCAAGTACTGCTTCTGAATTATCAAACACACCAAAATCCTTCCCTTGACACTCTGCATTCATTTCTACAAAAGCCATATCAAATCTGATATCTGGCTTGTCCGAACCATACAAAGCAATAGCATCATCATAAGTCATTCTTGGGAATTCTGCTAACTCAACACCTTTTACTTCTTTAAGTAAATGCCTTGTTAATCCTTCAAACATATTAAGGATATCTTCTTGTTCAATAAAGGACATTTCACAGTCAATTTGAGTAAACTCTGGTTGTCTGTCGGCACGCAAATCTTCATCTCTAAAACATTTCACGATTTGATAATATTTATCAATTCCACCTACCATAAGCAATTGCTTAAAGGTTTGTGGCGATTGTGGTAAAGCATAAAACTGCTTTTCGTTCATTCTACTTGGCACTACAAAATCCCTTGCTCCTTCAGGTGTTGATTTTATTAAGTAAGGCGTTTCTACCTCAATAAATCCTTCAGAGTTTAAGAAGTTTCTTGTTTCAGTAGAAACTTTTGCTCTTAGCATTAAGTTTTCTTTAACAGGATTTCTTCTGATATCTAAATAGCGGTACTTCATTCTTATTTCATCACCACCATCTGTTTCATCTTCAATTGTAAAAGGTGGCGTTTTTGATGCGTTTAAAATAGTAAGTTCACTCACTTCAATTTCAATTTCTCCAGTAGGAATTTTTTTATTTTTTGATGAACGCTCAATAACAGTTCCGCTAATTTGAATTACAAATTCACGGCCTAATTTTCTAGCATCAGTACATAAATCAGCATTTACATCCATATTAAACGCCAATTGAGTGATACCGTATCTATCTCTCAAATCAACAAAAGTCATACCTCCTAAATCTCTTGTTTTTTGCACCCATCCACTTAGGGTTACTTTTTCTGAAACATTATTTATGTTTAACGTTCCGCAATTGTGTGTTCTTAACATGTTTAAAAATATTTGCTGCAAATTTAACACATTAGTTTTGTAATTTCGCACTATGGAAATAAATCCTTTTGACGATACTTATTTTATGAAAGAAGCCTTGAAAGAGGCACAAAAAGCATTTGTAAAGGATGAGGTTCCAGTTGGTGCAGTTATAGTTTGTGAAAATCAAATTATTGCAAGAGCTCATAATTATACGGAAACCTTAAATGATGTAACTGCTCATGCCGAGATGCAAGCTTTTACTGCTGCTGCTGATTATTTAGGAGGAAAATACTTAAATGAATGCACATTATACGTGACATTAGAACCTTGCGTAATGTGTGGTGGAGCATCCTATTGGACGCAATTAAAAAAAATTGTTTTTGGAGCTGCTGATGAAAAAAGAGGATTCTCCATACTTTCAGAAAATATTTTACATCCAAAAACTGAAGTCGAAAGCGGATTAATGAAAGAAGAATGTAGTAAATTATTAACTGATTTTTTTCAATCAAAAAGATAAATAAGCGTATTTTTGCACTAATAAAAATATAAAATTATGAATTATCCAGAAGAAATGTGTGCACCTATGCGTGCCGATTTAACATCAGCAGGTTTTGTAGAATTAAAAACTCCTGAAGCTGTATCAGATTTACTAGATAAAAAAGAAGGAACTGTATTAGTTATGGTAAATTCAGTATGTGGTTGTGCGGCAGGAAACGCTAGGCCAGCGGTAAAAATGACAACTAAATTTGATAAGAAAGTAGATACTTTTGCTACTGTATTTGCTGGGCAAGATATTGGTGCTGTTGCTAAAGCAAGAGAATATATGGCTCCATTTCCTCCTTCATCACCAGCAATTGCAGTTTTTAAAGACGGGAAATTAGTTCACTTTATTGAACGTCATCATATTGAAGGTCGTTCAGCTGAAATGATTGCTGAAAATATTAAAGATTGTTTCGATCAAATCTGTTAAGAATTTTTGCTTAATATTTAGTTAATTTAGAGGTGATATTCACCTCTTTTTTTTACTTCAATTTTTTGAAGAAAACATTTATGCTGAAGTGTTTAAAAAATTTGTATCTTGCGAGCTTAATAAAAGATTATAAATATTTTTAATAATATGAAGAGGATATTACTTTTTACAAGTGTCATTTTTTTGAGTTTAAGTACTGAATTGTTTGCTCAGCACCCTACAAATTTACAAGCAAGCAATATTACCAATACTTCAGTTGATTTAAGTTTTGATGCTAGCATGTGTTCAGGTCAAGTAAATTTAAAATATAGAATAACTGGGGCGGCAACTTGGGAACCAACTATAAATAATATTTCAAGTCCTTACTTATTATCGGGCTTAGTTCCTGGAACAAATTATGAATGGACTGTAAAATGTAGTGGCATTTCTGGCTGGCAATCAAATGCAGCATTTCTAACAACAGCCCCATCTATTGATACAGCATTTATTTCACAACCAATTTTATGTAATGGTGGATTCGCTACTGATGCAATGCAAATTAATGTGAATCAAACTTCACCAGTTACAACTTATAAATGTTTAGTTGGATATTTTTCTGGGACTTTCTTTATTTCATATGATGTAACTGGACTGACAACCGTGACTACTTTAATTCGAACGGGTTTTTTACCTAATGTAGATTATTTTACTAGAATAGTTGATTCAGCCGCATATTACAATGGAAATGGAGGCTCTGGAAGTGGAACAAGTACTGTAGGGATTTATGATGAGTTTGGTCCAATCAATTTTTCTGAACCAGCTCAACTTGTAGCAACTACAAGTGTTGTTGCTAGTAATCAATGCGCAGGTGATTGTATAGCAGCTGAAGATTTAACAATTAGCGGAGGGACAGGTCCTTTTAGTTTTACTTTAAACGGAGGAACTCCAATTGTTTTGCCAGCAGGGGATTCTACATATTCATTTACAGGGCTTTGTGCTGGAACATATGATATTATTGTTACTGATGCAAATGGCTGCTCAACATCTCCTTCAACTACAACATTTATCATTGCTCCAATTTCTCCAATTGTACCAGCAGGTTCTGTTTCAGTGTTTAATTTGAATGGATATCATGTTTCTTGTAATGGTGCAAATGATGGTTCAATTACAGCAAATGCTAGTGGTGGTACAGGAACATTTACATACTCAATTGATGGAATTAATTTTCAGTCCAATGCTCTTTTCTCTGGTTTAATAGCTGGAAATTATACAATAACTTATAAAGATGCAAATAACTGTACAGCTACTGAAGCACATACTTTAAATGAACCACCTGCCTTGTCAGGAACTGCTAATATTACTCAAGTTGTAGATTGTTTTGGAGCAAGTACTGGAGCAATTACATTTGATGTTGATGTAACTCAACCTGGCGTACCAGCATATCAATATTCAACTGATAATGGAAGTAATTATCAATCATCAAATGTGTTTAGTAATCTTTCTGGGAATATTACTTATGATGTTATGATAGAGGATAATAATGGATGTCAATACACATCATCTATTTATTTAGCTGAACCAGCACAAATTATTTATTCACCTGTTTTAAGTGATTATAATGGTTCTGAGGTTAGTTGTAATGGAAACTCTGATGGGTCTATCGATTTTGGCATACCAATTGGGGGAACTGCACCTTTAGAGTATTCAATTGATAATGGCTCGAATTATTTCCCAGCACCATTTTTCAATTTATTAATTGCAGGTTCATATGATTTAATAATTAGAGATGCAAACTTGTGTACTGAACCTATTACTGTTGTGTTAGAAGAACCGGGAATTTTTACTATTCCGGCTACTGTAACAAATCCTATAAGTTGTTTTGAAGATTGTAATGGAACTGTTGCAATTAATCCTGCTAATGCAGTAGGAATAGTAGTTTATACTTTAGATGCAGGGGCGCAACAAACTACTCCTTCATACTCTGGGTTGTGTGGAGATATAACAAATCCTACTCCTTACGTAATTGACGCAACAGATGATAATGGTTGTATTGCTCAAGAAACTGTAAGTTTATCTGAACCAACTGATTTTGTTTATTCGCCACTTACATCAACAGATGAATACTGTCTGCAATCTAATGGGACAGCTTCAATTAATGTTACTTCTGGTGGTACTGGAGGATATTTATATTCATGGAATGATGGGCAAACATCAGCTACAGCTACTGGTCTTATTGCAGGAAATTATCATGTTACTGTTACAGATGGGAATGGATGTACACTTATAGAAAATATTTCTGTAGGTACTGATATAGGCTTTACAGTATCATTTACAACTGTTGAACCTTGTTTGGGACCAAATAGTGGTTCAGCAGCAGTTTTTGCAACAGGAATGACACCTTATACATATCAATGGAGTGATGCAAACGGGATAATTGCAGGAGCAACTTCTTCAACAATTTCTAATATTCCTATAGGTACTTATTCTGTAGTTGTTGAAGATGCCACAACTTGTCAAATAACAGGTACTGTAGATGTTAATGCTCCAGCTAATCCCATTCAAATAGATTCACTAATTATTATTGGAAACTCTTGTTTTGGAATAAATGATGCTCAAGTCGAAATTTTAACAAGTGGAGGTCAATCTCCATATTCGTACTCTAATACTGGAGGTCTAAACACTCAAACTAACCCTGTTTTTAGCAATTTATCTCCAGGGTTATATACGATTCATGCAATTGATGCTAATGGTTGTTATGCAGATTCTATTATTACATTAACTTATCCTGATCAGCTAGTGATTGACAGCACAGTATTTACTCATATTAGCTGTTTTGGAGAAGATGATGGTGCAATACAAGACATTATATTCACAGGGGGAACAGCTCCTTTTGAATATTCAATTAATGGAGTAACCTTCCAATCTTACCCTCTATTTAATGATTTAGAACCTGGATGGCATACAGTAGAAATTTTTGATATTAATAATGGAGTAAACGGCATTACATGTGCTACTTCAGATCAAATTTTTATAAATGAACCAACTCCATTAAATGCAACTTTAACACCATCCGATTGGAATAATTATCAAGTATTATGTAATGGTGGAAATTCAGGTTATTTAGATGTAACTGCTTCTGGAGGAACATTGCCTTATTATACAATTTATAATACAGATACTACTTTTGGGTCTGCTTCACAGCTTACTGGATTAGATGCTGGAAATCACACCTTTATAATTGAAGATGCTAACGGATGTAATTATACCGAGACTATAATGTATAATGAACCCTCTCCTATTGATATAATTTTTTCAACTACTGATGTTAGTTGTGTAGCTTGGAGTGATGGAGCTGCTACTGCTATTGTATCAGGAGGTGTAGGTACTGCAACATCTTATACATATTTGTGGGATAATGGAGCGACTACATATTCAATAGATAATTTATCTGCTGGAACTTATACAATAACTGTTACAGATATTCATGGTTGTTCAAGTTTAGGTTCAGTTGATATATTTGATAATAACGCTCTAAGTGTAGCACCCGCAAGTGTAACTAATGTTGGTTGTTATGGAGAATGTGATGGAGAAATTATGCTCAATGTCAGTGGTGGAGTTCAATTTACAGGTACAACACTTTATAATTATCAATGGAATGATTACTTAAACCAAACTACAAACCCTGCAGTTGGGCTATGTGCAGATAGTACTAGTAATACTGCAGAATATATTTGTGTTATTACAGACGCTCAAGGATGTGAGTTGATAGATACTGTAAGCATAACTCAAAATAATGAATTAATTGTTCAATCAGAAATAATTGATGCAATTTCTTGTTTTGGAGAAGCTGACGGTAAGATAAAAGCAACAGTAACAGGTGGAAATCCAGTATATAATTATACATGGTCTAATGGAATTACAGATTTAAATACAAATAATATTACTTCCCAGATTTTTGGACTAGAGGTTGGGTCTTATATTGTTGAGGTTGAAGATGCTAATGGCTGTAAAGATACTGCTGCAATATATTTATATCAACCAGATTCGCTACAAGTAACAATAACAGATATTGATATTGATTGTTTCGCAGGAGGCACAGGCTCTATTGAGGCCCTTGCAAATGGAGGCACACCTTTCTTAGGTATTCCTCCTCAATATGAATATACATGGCTGAATGAGAGTGGAGCAATAATTTCTACTGTTATGGTTGATAATGATATGAATTCAGAGATAACTGGACTGATGCCAGGATTCTATACAGTAAAGGTTGTAGATTTAAATGGATGTACTGTAATTTCAGAATCAGTTTCAATTACTGAGCCATCAGATGGTTTAGAAATGTCAGTTGATTACTTTGATGAAGCCTGTGATATTAGCGCATATGCTACTGTATACCCTGTTGGGGGGACTCCTCCATATTCATATGATTGGACAACATATGGGCCAACAACCAATTCAACACAGCTTTTAGATGCTGGTTCAAATACTGCATATACGGTAACATTAATTGATGATAATGATTGTGAAATTTCTGAAGATATAATTGTTGATGGGTATCAAAATGTCTTCATGCCAGGTTTCTTAGATGTTGTAGGACCCTATACAATTTGTTTAGGAAAAGATATAGATATAGATATAGATGAAAGAGATGGATTGACTTATACTTGGAGTGATGGAGTTTTAGGTGGGGATAGAAATATTTATACGGATACTATTTTAGCATTTGGACAAACAATTACAACTACTTATACATTAACAATTCAAGATAATGCTAACTGCTCACAGGATGTAGAGGTGGTAGTAACCTATTCTGCAGATGTTGATCCTGAGCCAGCATCTTATCCTGGGGTTGATGTTGGAGATTTTCCAGTAGTTTTAAGCGGAGAAAGCATAGAGATTTACTCAGACAATAATAATTGTTCAGAGTATAACTGGACTTGGAGTTTAGGTGCTGTTTCTGAATGGAAATTTACTGTTAGTCCACAAGAATCAGGGTGGTATTATGTAGATGTAGATTCTTCCGGTTGTGTAGGTTACGATTCTATTTATGTTGTTGTGGGGGTAAAACCTTATGAAGCAATCACTCCAAATGGTGATGGATATAATGACACCTGGACTCCATTAGATATTGCATCTTATAAAGATGCTTTAGTACAAGTATTTAATAGATGGGGAGGTTTAGTTTTTGAATCAAAAGGTGGAGATAGTTATACTCCTTGGGATGGGACAAATGAAAGTAAAGAATTAGCTGTAGGTACTTATTACTATATAATTGACTTGAATACGGGTGATGAACCTCAAACGGGTCCTATTACAATTATCAGATAATATGAAAATTATAAAAATGAAAAGAATATCAATTTTACTATTTGTAATTTGTTTTGGAGGAGTTTTAAAAGCTCAGCAACTTCCTCAAATTACTCAATATATGATGAATAATTATGCAATAAACCCTGCTGTTGCTGGGATGTATGATTATTATCAGGTTAATACTACTATAAGAAACCAATGGCAAGGGATGAATGATGGACCAAGGACTACTATCATGAGTATTTATGGTAAGCATAGTAGAAGTGTAGGTTTAGGAGGTACAGTTTTTAATGATGTTACTGGACCAACAAGTAGAGTAGGCGGATCTATGTCTTATACATATTCTTTGAATATTACTCAATCAATGAAGTTAGCATTAGCACTTTCTGGAGGGTTTACTCAATTTAAAATAATTAAGGAGGGTATTTCAGTAGAAGATCAAAATGACCCATTAATGGAAGGAGGAGATGTTGTAAGATCTTTACCAGATGCAACTTTTGGTGTTAATTTGAGTGGTGATAAATGGTATTTAGGTATGGCAGTTCCGCAATTATTGAGTTCAGAATTACATTTAATGGATGATGATTTTGCAAGAATATATGATACTACAAGTCAGAGCGGTAAGTTAGCGAGCCATATATATGTTCTAGGTTCTTATAAGCATTCTTTGAATTCTGGAATTACTATTGAACCATCTTTCTTTTTAAAGTCAGTAGCTGGAGCTAAAACACAAATTGACTTTGGAGTTAAAACAGGATATAAAGAAATGTTTTGGCTAGGGATGAATTATAAGATGAACAATGATTTGTCATCAATGGCAGCTTTATTGGGATATAATATTAACGACAGATTTAATATTGGATACTCATTTGGGCTACCTTCATCAGAAACTAGCGCTTATCAATCTGGGTCGCATGAGTTTATGTTAGGAATAAAATTCCCTCATTAGATTAGTAAGAAAAAAGCCCTCATGATTATGAAGGCTTTTTTTATGTTGTATAAAGTGGTTAGATTAATACAACCCAAAACAAGTATTACGACAGTACAAATATATGCACAGTTTCTATATACTTCTAAGTGTCAGGGTTACAAGATGTTAACAAAAAACTGTTAATTTTTTTGCTAATTATTACTAGAGTTGATGAGTATAAATATCTAAATTTTAGTTAATAAATCATCTACTATTAATTAATTTGGATTTTTAATTTTAGGATAAAATACAATTAAATTAATTGTTAGTTTATACTACAGATTGTATTTGGTATATTTGCGATTCATAAACGAAAAGTATGAAAATTGCAATTCTGGGAACTAGAGGTATCCCAAATAATTATGGAGGGTTTGAGCAATGTGCGGAAAATCTCTCTGTAGGCCTTGTTGAAAATGGGTATGATGTTACAGTTTATTCTATTGACTCTCACCCTTATCAATCTAAAATATTTAAAGGTGTTAATATAATAAAGAAATACTGTCCTGAAAATAAGATTGGATCAGCAGCACATTTTATTTATGATTTCATTTGTTTAAAAGATGCATTAAAAAAAGACTTTGATGTTATATTTGAGTTTGGATACCAGAGTGTTGCTATTTCATTTGCATTGTTGCCAACCAAAAAATCTGTTATAGTAACCAATATGGATGGTCTTGAATGGAAAAGAGCTAAGTGGTCTCCTTTTGTAAAAAAACTTACAAAGTGGTTTGAGAAACTTGCTTCAGAAAAGTCAACTTTCCTAATTTCAGACAATAAAGGAATCCAAGATTATATCAAACAAAAATATAATAAAGAATCTGTAATGATTCCTTATGGTGCTGATAAGGTTAATCCGAAAAAAGAGTTCTTAACTAAATATAACGTTACAATTCAGGATTACTTCTTATTAATAGCAAGATTAGAGCCTGAAAATAATATTGAAATGATTCTTGATGGATATTTAAGTAGTGAACATCCTACTAGGTTTTTAGTTGTTGGAAATACAGAAACATCTTATGGAAAATATTTGATGGATAAATATATTCAATCAGATATTGTGTTTTTAGGTAGCATTTTTAATAAAGAACATTTAGATAGTTTAAGAAAATTTGCAAAAGTATATTTTCATGGACATTCAGTTGGAGGAACTAATCCAGCTTTATTAGAGGCAATGGCAGCAAAAGCATTTATTTTTGCACATAACAATGTATTTAATAGAGATGTTCTGGAGGATAATGCATTTTTCTTTAAGAATTCTAATGAGGTACAACATCTTCTTAATTGTTTAAAAGATATAGAGAAATCTAAAAAAGAGAAGATTTCAAATAATAGTATTAAAATTGATAATGAATATTCACATCAAAATATTACAAATCAATATATTAATTTAATAGAAAAAATATCTAGATGAGAATAGTCATTATAACACAAGATGAACCTTTTTATTTAAGAAGTAGCTTACAACAATTTCTTAATTTATTGCCAGAAAAACACCAAGTTGTTGGGTGTGTAGTAAGTACTGTTTCCCCTTTTGGAAAACAAGAAAGTTTTTTGAAAAAAGCATTACAGACATTAAATGTTTTTGGTATTAGATTCTTCCTTTATTACTCATTAAAGTTTATTTTTTCTAAACTTAATAGTTTTAACTCCCTTGATTCATTTTTAAGAACAAACAATATAGAAAAGATTTTATTAGATAAATCAATAAATAATAAAGAGTCAATTGAAATTATAAAATCATATAAACCAGATTTATTAATCTCAATATTAGGTAATCAAATTTTTAAGAATGAGATAATTAATCTAGCTCCTAAAGGATGTATTAATCTTCATACCGCATTATTACCAAAGTACAGAGGATTAATGCCAACTTTCTGGGTGATGAAAAATGATGAAAAATATACTGGAGTATCAGTGTTTTATGTGAATGAAGGAATTGATACAGGCCCTATTATAGTTCAGAAGAAAGTTGAGATTGGAAATAGAACTCAAGAAGAACTAATTAAATATACAAAGATGATTGGCATGGAATCAATTGTTGAAGCTGTTGAAATAATTGATATTGGTAATGTAGAAACATTAGAAAATAATAATGAGGATCAGACTTATTTTAGTTTCCCTAAGAAAGAAGATGTAGCTATATTTAAGAAAAGAAAGAAGAAGTTTTTTTAATGAAAATACTAACTTTTGACATAGAAGATTGGTTTCATATTATTCATAAATATCCTGAAGATATATTAGATAAATGGGATAATTATGAAGTTCGTATTCATAAAGGAATGGATAAAATATTTCAGGTTTTATCGGATCATGATGTAAAGGCTACATTTTTTGTTGTTGGGTATATTGCCAGAAAACATCCTGAAATTATTAAAAGAATACATGATTTGGGCTTTGAAGTTGCTGCTCATTCTGATATGCATAAAGCCGCTTACAAGCAAAGTAGAGAAGAATTCAAATTGGATTTATCTGATTGCATGAATAGTATAGAGAATATAACTGGGGAAAAGGTAATATCGTATAGGGCTCCAGGATTCTCAATTAAAAAGGAAAATGTTTGGGCTTTTGAAGTTTTAAATGAATTAGGAATTGAGTATGATGCATCAATTTTCCCAGCCAAAAGAGATGATGGTGGTTTTGATGATTTTGAGTTAGCAACTCCATCAATTATTAAATATAATGGAATGTCAATTAAAGAATTCCCAATGAGCATTGATACGTTTATGGGAAGAAAATTTGTAGCTTCTGGAGGTGGTTATTTTCGTTTCTTCCCTTATAGGTTAATTAGAAAATTGCTCAATGATGCAGATTATACAATGACATATTTTCATCCAAGAGATTTTGACCCTAGCCAACCTATGTTAGATGGACTTTCATTAAAAAGAAAATTTAAGTCCTATTATAATTTAAGTACTTCTTACACTAAGTTAAGGCAATTAGTTTATGATTTTGATTTTATTGATATGAGGGAGGCAGCTAAAATTGTTAATTGGAATAATGTTCCGATTATAGATTTAAGTCATCATTCAAACAATAAATAAATCAGAAGCGATTGCATCTGCAAAGGCCTTACCTTCTTGAGTTAATGTTATGATATTTTCTTCTGATAAAATGTATTCTTTACTTATCCATTTTTCAATTTCTTTTAAAAAATGAGCGTGAATTTCTGCTCCAAATTTATTTTGAATTATAGCACTATCTACCCCCCAAATGGTTCTTAAAGAAGTTAAAACATATTCATTATACTGTTGCTCTGTACTAAGTATTTCAGTCTCAAAATATGTTGTTTTGTTAGTTATTCCTTCAATGTATTTTTTATTTGAGGAGACATTCCATCTTCTGCTTTCCCCATTATAAGAATGAGCTGATGGCCCAATTCCTAAATAATATTTATTTTTCCAATATGAAGAATTATGATTTGAAAAACAACCCTCTTTTCCAAAATTAGATATTTCATAATGAATGAAATCGTTTTCTTTTGCTTTTTCTTGTAAAAAATTGAATTGCTCAACAATCTTCTCGTCATTAGGCAAACTTACTTTCTTAGTTTCTACAAGATGATTTAGGGCAGTTTTCTTTTCAACTGTTAGTGCGTAAGGAGAAAAATGCTGAATATTTAGCGCAAACATTTTACTTAGATTCTCCTCCCATTTGGATAAGGTTTGATTTGGCAGTCCGTAAATCAAGTCAATAGTAATATTTTTAAACCCTACCATTTTAGCTAGATGAATACAATTTTCTGCTTCTGAAGAATTATGTGATCTATTCATAAATTTTAAATCAGCATCATCAAATGATTGTATCCCTATGCTTAATCGATTAATCCCTAAGTTTTTTAATGAGGTTAATTTTTTTTCATCCAAATCATCAGGATTACATTCTAGTGTAATTTCAGCATTATCAGCAATAGAATAATTTTTCCCTATTTGGCTTAATATTTTTTTAAAATCAATATCATCCAAAATAGAGGGAGTTCCTCCTCCAAAATAAATGCTCCTAATTTTTTGTTGATTTAAATATCCTGTCCTATCTGCAATTTCCTTTTCTATACTTTTTAGCATTTCAATTTTATCTTTTTGAGCGATTTTAAAATGAAAATCACAGTAAGTACATGCTTGTTTACAGTAGGGAATATGAATATATATACTTGCCAAAATAATTATGATTAAAAGTTTTGCGAATATAAAAAACTAATTACTTTTGCCACAATCTATAACAAGTCTAAATAAAGATAAATAATGAAAAAAACAATATTAATTTTAATACTTGTTTCATTAGGAATAAATGTAAAAGCACAAAACAGTGCAGAAAAGATTATTGCAGGAAATGAAGGGTTGTACATTGGAGGTTATGGCCAAATTGATTTCAACTTACCTTCAAGAGATGGTACTATCCATAAAAATGGAACACTAGATGTACATAGACTAGTTACATTTTTTGGTTATAATTTTAATGAAAAAGCATCATTTGTTTCTGAAGTGGAATTTGAACATGTAACAGAAGTTTATGTTGAACAGGCTTTCTTAGATTATAAGATAAAGGACAATTTATCTATTAA
>ENA-OSET01001638-OSET01001638.1-sediment-metagenome-genome-assembly--contig:-NODE-1638-length-23076-cov-5.024175_pt1 | contig 23076 bp, 27 predicted proteins | sample MGYA00237882_ERZ534229 | MGnify/ENA primary metagenome ERZ534229 (study PRJEB26408, sample SAMN06266212) | sediment metagenome | isolation source: Hudson Canyon methane seep mesocosm | place... | reverse complement strand
TCTTGCCAATGTGGTGAGTTTGGTGAGTTTCAAGAGGGCGTAAGAGCGCTGATGATTGATAAAGATAATCAGCCCAATTGGCGCTATAAGTCGGTTGCACAGGTGCCGCAAGAAACGATTGATTACTTTTTTACAGACATTTGGTCACTAGGCACTCATCCTTTAGCACACTTAAACGCAGATTAGCGGGGAACAAAATGCAAAATGAACTTCCTAAAATAGCCTTTATCGGTTTGGGCAATATGGGCGCTCCTATGGCTCATAACTTGTTAAAGGCCGGTTATTCCGTCTGTGTGTTTGACCTAGTGCAAACTACTATGGACAGTTTAGAACAAGCTGGTGCAACACAAGCCAAATCGGCATCAGATGTTGTTCAGGGAGCCGATGTAGTGATCTCTATGTTACCGGCCGGAAAACATGTTGAATCGCTTTATATTGGTGATAGCGGGCTCATTAGCCAGTTAAAAGCAGGCTGTTTAGTGATTGATTCGAGCACCATAGATGCTGCCACTTCAAAAGTGGTGGCCAATGAATTAGCTAAGAAAAGTATCCATTTTATAGATGCCCCAGTTTCTGGTGGGGTAGGCGGTGCAACAGCTGGCACTCTGACCTTTATTGTGGGAGGCAAAGAGCAGGATTATGCAACGGCATTGCCAATTTTGCAGGCAATGGGCAAAAATATCTTTCATGCTGGCGACCACGGTGCCGGTCAAGTGGCCAAAATATGCAACAATATGTTGTTGTCAGTATTGATGTTAGGTACCTCAGAAGCCTTACAAATGGCGATTGATAACAGCCTTGATCCTAAAGTTATGTCGGACATTATGCTGCAAAGTTCTGGCAGAAACTGGACCTTAGAATTGTATAACCCCTGTCCTGATGTGCTGCCAAATGTGCCTTCTTCAAATAATTACCAAGGTGGTTTTATGGTGGATTTGATGAAAAAAGATTTAGGACTAGCCATGGATACCGGACTGAAAAGTCAGTCTGCTACCCCTATGGGCGCCTTGGCGCAAAGTTTGTACAGTATTCATAGTCAACAAGGCAATGGACAACTGGACTTTTCCAGTATTTTTAACTTATTTTCCAAGCAAGAGAAGTAGTCATGAATTTAAAAAATCAAGTGATTGTTATCACAGGTGCCGCGCAAGGTTTGGGTAAAGCCATGGCTGAAGAATTTGCCAAACAAGGCGCACATATTGCCCTTTTAGACATGCAAGCAGACGCCGTTGAAGCGGCCGCTGCCGAAATCGAAAAACTTGGGGTAAAAGCCAATGGTTATGCCGTGAATGTCACTGACGAAAAACAAGTCGAAGTCACCTTTGCAAAGGTGGCTGCAGATTTTGGTCAAATCAACGGTTTAATCAACAGCGCTGGCATCATGCGTGATGGCATGTTGCTTAAAGTAAAAGAAGGCAAAGTGGTGAGTAAAATGCCACTAGAGCAATTTCAATCTGTGTTGGATGTGAACGTAACTGGTACATTTTTGTGCAGCCGCGAAGCAGCTGCGCAAATGGTCGAAACCAAAAGCAAAGGTGTGATTGTGAATATTTCTTCAGTCTCGCGCGCAGGTAATGCCGGTCAAACTAACTACTCAGCATCTAAAGCGGCAGTCTCCACCATGACAGTTTCATGGAGCAAAGAGTTGGCGCGTTTTGGCATTCGCACTGGGTGTATCGCACCAGGCCTAGTCGAGACTGCTATGGCCGCACAAATGCGTCCTGAAATGCGCGAAATGTTTATCAAGAGTATTCCCGCGCAGCGTTTGGCAGAAGTTGAAGAATTAGCGCATGCAGCGAAATTTATTTTTGAGAATGAGTATTTTACGGGTAGAACGTTGGAGTTGGACGGTGGAACTAGAGTTTAGAATATTTGCAGTAAAAGCATAGACCAAAGTTAGTGTACTAAGCATCACCCAACACGGTTGATGCTTTTTTATTTGTCCTTTTATATTTCACTCACTTTTCTAAGTTATCTGGCCAACCTAGTGTTGCAAACTAGCCTTAACTAAGAGGGAAATAAAATAATAAGCCGTTGAAATATCGAGTAAGAAAGCAATAGAAAGATATGCAGAGCACTCCACTGAAGCAATGCAAAAAAAGCCAACGGTTTAAAGAAGCTTTCCTGTTTGGTTAAGCCCGATAGAGCAGCAACACTAATGTGACGTAATTAGATATAATGAAAAGGGGATGAAAAAGTTTTTAAGGAGGGTGTGTCATATGTAGTAACTCACACCTAATCTGATAGTCTAATTCGATAGCTTTCAACCTAACCTGACAGACGACTATTAGCGAAAAGAAGGCATACGATTAGAACATTGTGAACGCTGGATATCGAACATCGCAGGCCATAATGATTTTGAGTGTTAAAAACTGATCTTAGTGAGATTTTTCCTATGAACTATTATACGCTCGAGTAAATCTTAAGAAAAATCATACGAGTCACTTATGCTGTTTTCAAAGAACAAAAAAAGGCCAGATAAGCAAGTCAAATGGCGAGCGGTTTTTGCCGAGTCTGGCTTTATTGGATTAAGCATCATCCTAGCGTTTGCTTTACAAGATTGGGATGAAATGAGTGATATTGAAGAGCGAATGATGATTGCCTTATGCAATGTAAAATCTGAGATTGAATTCAATAGAGTATTGCTAGAGGGAGATCAACTTCCCAGGCAAAATGGAATGTTAGCAATAATCAACGGTGCATTTAAGACGCTTAATAGTGGTGCAGTAAACACGACTTCGGCCTCTGGGCTTAAAGATATGCATTTTCAAAAATCATTACGTTACTCCGCTTGGACTCTGGCAGGAGAGTCTGGTTATTTGTTGCATGCTAATTTTGAATTAGCAACGGAGATTGGCGCGCTTTTCCACTACCAAAAGGATAGTTATCAACCTGTTATAGCCAGACTCAATGATAACCTTTTTAATAGTTCAAGTGAGTACCTTGAAAAGCCAATTGAACATTACGCCTTATTAAAGGAGCTAGTCAATGAGTCGATTGCTCAGTCTTTGTACCTGAAAACATCTTATGATGCCCTATTTGAACGTGAAGATTTCAAGCTATTGCCCTGTCAATAGAAACCAGGACCTGCGGGATCGGGACCAATGAAAACTGCATTGACCGATTGAACTTACAACACAGGTTGGACACTGAGGCGTTTTTCAAATTGAGTCCTGACTAATTCGTGGCATGTGATAAAAAGTGTCAATAAAAACGATACTCAGGTTTATGAATGTCCTGCTAATTTTCCAGTAACAAGGTCAACCTAAAGCATACTATCAACAGACTCAGCAGTATTCTTAGCTCGATTCGACTTCAATTTATGACCTACTTTTACAATGGCATCTATTGCTGGCAACAGCTCATTACCAAGGCTGGTTAGCGAATATTCGACTGACGGTGGTGAGGTGGGTTTAACTGTTCGGGTAATAATACCTTTTGATTCAAGCTCTTTCAGTCTTACGGTTAAAACCTTGGCGGAAATAGCGGGGATATCAATTCTTAGTTCGCTGAATCTTCTTACCCCTCTGCTTAAACTCCAAATAACGTTTGGGGTCCAAGCACCCCCCAATACAGACATACACTCAGATAAGGGGCATCCAAATGGAACAGGTGGACTGTTATTTTTCCTCACTTTTAAACCCATATCAATGCTCTTTTACATGCTTTCAGTTACTTAAGGTTACCCTGCGGTAACTTGTAAATCAACGAACCAATAGAAACATGGTTAACAAAGGTAACCATAGTCATTATTGTAAAGAGGAAAATTAAACACAGTGTGTTTATTCATTAACTTAACAACCACATACAAAGGGATCTAAATGAAACTTTATTATAAACCGGGAGCTTGTTCTCTAGCGTCACATATTCTTCTAAAAGAGATTGATGCGGATTTCGAAATTGAAAGTGTCAATACCAGCACAGGAATCACCGAAACAGGTGACGATTACACCAAAATTAATCCTAAAGGATACGTGCCTGCGTTAGCGCTGCGTAAAGATATGGTTATTACAGAAGGGCCTGCAATTTTGCAATACTTAGCTGACCTCACGCCAAAAAGTCAGATGTTGCCATCTTTGGGAAGTGAATCAAGAGTAAAGGTCATTGAGCACCTGACTTACGTTAGCTCGGAGCTACATAAAGCGTTTAGTCCTCTGTTTAATCCAGCTACAGATGAAACAACTAAAGCACAGGCAAAAAATACAGTTAGTAAAAACTTAGAATATTTCAATCAAATATTCAGTGATGGCCGCAATTACCTTGTAGATAATAAAGTCAGTATTGCGGATCTGTATTTGTTTGTTGTGTGTAACTGGTGCAGCTTTGTAGGTATCTCTTTAGAAGAAACTCCGCACCTAAGTAGTTTTGTCTCTCGAATGGCGAACAGACCTAGTTCGCTCGCGGCGATGAAGGCTGGAGGGCTTTTTTAAATGGCATCGAAGCAATCATTCGAACAGATTATGACGGTACTTGAGTCTTACTTTGAAGGACTTTACCAAGCTGATAGTGACATTCTCAAACCTCTTTTTCATGCTGATGCTCGATACATAAATACGGTTGCTGGGGACTATATGAATTATTCAATGATTGAATATTTTACGATTGTCAGAGATCGTAGGTCACCAGCAACTCATGGACAATTGCGCGAAGACCACATCATCTCACTTGAGTTTGATGGTCAGAATATGGGGTATGCCAAGTTATCTATGACCATGTTAGGACGGAAATATTTAGACTATTTAACCTTGATTTACAGTGATAATCGCTGGCAAATAGTGAGTAAAGTATTTTCCTACAAACCAATATAAGGAAACACCCAGTGCCATACGTAAATATTAAAATTACCAAAGAAGGGGCCCGGATAATATGGGGGCCACTGCAGAACAGAAAAAACAGCTTATTGATGGCGTGACCAAACTTTTACAAGACGTGCTTAATAAAGATCCTGCGACAACTTTTGTCATTATAGATGAGGTACCCCTTGATAACTGGGGGATAAGCGGAAAATCGGTAAGAACGTTAAGAGATAATTAGCGCGAAATGCAGTTTTGTTATTTATAAAATAGCAAAACTGCGGAAATATCCTAAGCTTTCAGCCACTCAAACAACCAGTGATGATCTGACAGGCCTCTGTCACGCAAAAATAATATTAGAATTAGTATCACTGATATCAACATCATTACTTTGTGCTTGTTGAATAAACTGTAATTCCATGTCTTTGTGGACTTTGTTTTAGATTTAATTTTGCTACAATTAAAAACACCTGAAGAGAACCAAGTTACCTATGACAGATTTTTCTAGAATTCTAGAATTCTAGAATTCTAGAATTTTCAATTTTTAGCGTTATCTCAATAACTTTATTTTTAGTTGGAAATCGTTCTCTTTTTGCCCAAACATTAAATTGTGCAACCACTCATTACCCTCCGTTCACTATTTTTAACGACACAACAAATGAATTTAGCGGTTTAGATATGGACGTTATTAACCCGCTGTTTAACAATCTAAACATTAATTTTAAAGTTGAAAATTTACCCTGGGCCAGATTAAAAGTTGAAATTGAACAGAATAATTTTGATTGTTATTTTTCGTTAGGTAAATTTGATTATCGAGAGACATACTTAGATTACACCGACGTACCTATGCATGTTACGAAAGTTGCCATTTTTTACCATAAATCAGCAGATAAACCTGGAACGAATTTTTCTGATAAAGTCGTAGGCATCCATAGAGGCATTAATCTTTATAGAGATATCCCAGAGAAATACGGCATTTATGAGTCTAGATTGCACAAGTTGCCATCGAATGACGTTCTTTTTGAAATGTTAGCGCTGCAGCGTTTAGATGTGGTGGTCACTAGTAACGACGTAGGTGAATACATACTGCAAAAACAGCACAGTCAACTAGATGTGGAAAAGTTAGTCATTGATGGTTATCAACTGCCGGTTTACTTGGCTTTTCGAAAAGGTGTTGTTGATATAAATAGCGTCAACAAAGAGCTAATAAAAGTCATTAACAGCAAATAGTTTACCAAGCCAAATAATATCTACCAGTGAAAGCAACTCTAAAGTTTTTCATTGATTTCTGCGCAAAATAATCAATTCCTGTCATTGCGCTAAATAATAGCGCAATGACAGGAATGTTACTTGCTATTGGTGACGATTATGCGCTTGAGTAAAGTCCTGCGCGGGCCCAACCGGTATAATCCCTGTGGGGTTAATTGTAAGATGACTCGCGTAATAGTGTGTCTTGATATGTGCAAAATTCACCGTTTCGGCAATGCCTTTAACTTGATATAACTCACGCACGTAATTACTTAAGGCTGGATAATCAGCAATTTGTTGGCGATTGGTTTTAAAATGACCGAAGTACACTGCGTCAAACCTAATTAAAGTAGTAAATAGTCGCCAGTCGGCTTCGGTCAGTTGCTCACCTGCCAGATAACGTTGTTTAGATAAGATACCTTCAACCCAATCGAGTGACTCAAATAACGCTGTGAACGCTTTTTCGTAGGCTTCTTGGGTGGTAGCAAAACCTGATAGATACACGCCATTGTTAATGGTGTCATACACTCGGGTGTTAACCGAGTCTATTTGATTGCGTAAATCCTGTGGATAATAATCGCTATGATTACCGGTTAAATGATTAAACGCTGAGTTAAACATGCGAATAATTTCCGATGATTCGTTGCTTACAATTGTTTGGGTCTGTTTATCCCACAGAATAGGTACAGTAACTCTGCCTTCATAACTCGGGTCTGCTTTTAAATACAGTTGGTAGGTATAATCAAAACCATATAGTGGGTCGTTAAGCTCCCAACCATTTTCTAACATGATAGGCTCGACCGCTGTGACGTCGATATAATCTTGTAAACCTTTTAACTCTCTGAATATGAGTGTTCTGTGGGCCCAAGGACACGCCAAAGAGACATATAAATGATACCGGCCTTTTTCAGCTTTGAAGCCTTGCTCGCCATTCGGACCGGTTTCACCATTGGCTGTTAACCAACTTCTAAAACGGCTGTCTTGACGGCGAAATTCGCCGTCACTATTTTTGGTGTCGTACCATTTATCGACCCATTTTCCTTGTTGCAGTAATCCCATTAGGAGACTCCTAAAGTTTCTGTATTGTGTTCATTTGCTAGTAAAGAATCGACTTGTTGTTTGCCAGATTCAATGATTTGTTCGGGTGAACCTTTTGAACCACTGGCATCAATATGTAGCACCTCTTTAACGCCAATAAAATTACAAATGAGTGACAAATAACCGCTGACAAAGTCCATATCGCCGCCTACTGGGGTGCCACCTGACGCAGTGATAATAAATGCGCGTTTAATGTTTAATAACCCTTCTGGCCCTTGTTCGCCATATTTAAAGCTTACCCCAGCACGGCAGATGGCGTCTATCCATTGCTTTAATGAGGCGGGAATACCAAAGTTGTACATTGCTGCGCCAATGATAAGGGTGTCGGCGTCTTTTAGTTCCTGAATCAATTGATTGGACAATGCCAAATGCGAATGCAAGCTGTCCCGTTGATCATCAGATGAACCGTGCACCCCCATTAGATCTTGCGCACTTATTGCAGGCAAGGGATTAACCGCTAAATCACGATGCAGCATTTTAGTATTTAACGCATTAACAAGGTATTGCCCAATAATGCGGGTATTAGAGTCTGTTAATCGGGCACTGCTGTCGATATGTAATATGCTCATTGTATTCTCCTGATAGTTACGATTAATAGTTACGATTATTGATTGGTTAATTTGTTTTGTAATAGATTGTCTAAACTTAGACTGCCAGCTCCTCTCAGCGCTAATCCCACGCTTATGACTAACAAAGCCAAACCAAATTCGTAGCCGCCATTTGACATAAATAGACCGTTCTGCAAATGCACAGTGATGATAGCTACCAACATAGTTACCGCTAAAACCACAGCGGTTGGGCGTACTAATAAACCTGCTATTAATAACAAACCACCAAAAAATTCAGCACCACCGGCCAACGCTGCCATTAAAGTACCGGGTGCAAGACCAATAGACTCCATCCAACCTGCTGTGCCTTCTAGTCCATAACCGCCAAACCAGCCAAATAGTTTTTGTGCGCCGTGTGCGGTAAATATCACTCCTGCACCAATACGAACGGGCAGGGTATCTAGACCAAGTTTTGTTGAGATTAGTGTGTTGATTAATGTTTTCATTTTGTTGCTCCAATTAAAGTGTTTAGGTAAGTGATGAAGCTATTGTACTTATCTTAATATTTGGAATAAGAGGGTAAATGTGTTTAATATGTTCTAATTATTAGAACAATGATCGAGTCATGACATGTCCAGAAATCCAATCAGTATTGAGGTGCTTGAAACACTTGATGCTATCGACAGACGTGGAAGTTTTGCTAAAGCAGCTGAAGAACTGAACAAAGCAACTTCTGCTATTTCATATGCGGTACAAAAACTTGAAGAACAACTTGATATTGCGTTGTTTCAGCGTTTGGGTCGACGTTCAGTCTTAACGCCTGCAGGGCGCTTAATCTTGGCTGAAGGTAGAGACATTTTACACACGACACGTAGGTTGGCTGACAAAGCTAAAGAGGTTGCCACAGGTTGGGAGCCTAGGATCAGTATAGGTATAGAGTCGCTGCAATCTTACACAGATTTTTTTCAGGTGATAAATGGATTTTTATTAGACTTTCCAACGGTTGAAATTGATATCTCTGAATGTGTATTAAACGGTGGCTGGGAGGCGCTAGAGCAAGGTAGAGTAGATTTGTTAGTGGGTTCACCTGGCCCCGTACCTGTGCAAAAAGGTTATCGATCCGTTGCTATTGATCGCGGTGAATTAGTACCGGTTATTGCGGCCAAACATGAGCTAGCAAAGCAAGTGCTTAACAAACAATACATGGACAGTGTTTTGAGACAATTAAGACGTGTAGTTATTCACGATACATCATTTAGCGGTATAACACGTAGTGAAGGGCTTAGTAGTGATGGGCAAATGTTTTACGTACAAAACATGGATCAAAAGATATATGCAATATTAGCCGGAATAGGTATTGGTAATCTGCCAAAAAAACGGATCCAAGGTTATCTTGATGAAGGAACATTTGTACCGCTAGACATCCAACAAAAAGACAGCTCAGAAGCCTTTTTAGCATGGAAAATCAATAACAAAGGCAAAGGATTAAAAGCCATTACTGATAGGTTAATTGCTCAACAATCGGATAAATAAAAGCTATAGATTTACAATCAAACCGTCGGTAGCTAGTTGGATTGGCCCTCGATATTTAGCGCGAATAATGCCTTGGGTTTCTTTTTGAATCTTTAATGTGCGATTCATGAAATGTGATAACACGAGTTGTTTGACCTGCGCCTTTTGGGCTATTTTGGCGATGGCAGAAGGGGTCATATGTAAGTTAAGTGCTGCACCTGATGCATTATCGGGTACCGCATTATTAGCGACTAATATATCGGCATTTTTCGCAAATGCGCTAAGCACATCAAATTGATTACTCATATCGCCTGAAAACACTATGCTACAACCAGCCAGTTCAACTCGCCAAGCTACTGCTGCTACTGGCCCATGATGAACGAAAGTCGACTTGGCTAGGATATCCTTGGTAAGTGAGTAGTTAAAGGATTGCCCTTTTATCAACGGAACGTCGGTAGCTACAACTTTGTAGTCTGCATCAGTCCGTTTATTCACATACCCTTTTAAATATGCAAAGGCTCCTTTGTCACCTAATAATCTTTGTAGATAATTGCTTGTAGATGGCATCAAGTCATTTGCGCCTGGGCCGTATAAACTTAAATCTGAATTTCTTGACGTGAAATAACTCCCTTTAATAAAAGCCGGTAAGTCAGCACTATGATCTACATGCAGGTGGGTAAGTAGAATGCCTTGTAAGTCTTCAATTTTTGCTCCGCTTCGCCCGAATTCTATGCTTGAACCTGAACCAGTATCTATCAATACTCGGGCTTTATTTTTATACCAAATTAAGTAACCGCTAGAATTCCGGCCATCATCCAGTTCTGGGCCGCCTGAGCCTAAAACCTGCAATTTCACTTGGGCAGTTTGGCATTGGTTAGCATCACTATTAGTGCAAACTAATAGCAAAATCGAAAGTAGTATCGATAGTTTTTTAAACATAATCTTTGTCCTTTTCGCCATTATTAGCTGGGCGTTAAGCAAGCCAATACCTAGTCATTAATATCATCTGCCGAAACATTCACCTTAGGAAAGGGTTTTGCTTTCAGTGGTTTGATTGGGCTTTTCTTTATCTCTTTCTTAAGTAATTTAATAGCGGCTTGCAATTGAGCATCTCCACCGTTAAAAGTGGCATGAGGTAAATTATCCACTTCGATGTCAGGTGAGATACCTCGCCCTTCCGTTATCCAACGTCCGTCCATTGCATACACAGGAAGTTCAGCAACTCGGGCCATGCCGCCATCTGTTTGTCTGTTACGACCGGTTAACCATACACCAGCGCCAGCTGTTTGTTTGCCTATAACTGTACCTAGCTCAAGGGCCTTTATGCCTGCTGTAAATGTCTCTCCGTCAGAATAAGTAAACTGATCAGCAAGCACCACTAAGTGACCTCTAAAGGTTTGCTGCATATTAGTAGATGTTGCGCCACTGCGTAGTTGCCAAAATGACCAAGCTCTTTTGAGTAATTTCTCTAATATCCAACTATCAACATTGCCGCCATTATTGCGCCTGACATCAATGATCAATCCTTGCTTTTTATATTGAGCATAGAACTCTCTAGCAAAAGTAGCCACGTCACCTGCGCCCATTGCGCGAAGGTGTAAGTAGCCTATTTCATCATCACTTTGATGCACTTTGTGCTGATTTTGAGTGACCCAATCGAAATACCGATTGTAGTAATCTTCTCTAGTTGAGCTAGGCTTGACGACTGTCTTTATTTGTTCACCCGCCCTCAATAAATTGAGCAATACTTGTTTGCCGGCTTGATTTTGTAATGCGTTAACAATGTCTGGGATACTCTCAATTTTGTGACCATTAATGGTGTTAATTATGTCACCTACTTTTGCATCAACGTTGGGTCTGGCCAGTGGTGACAATTGGCTGATAAGTTCAAGATCGTTGATATAAATATGTTCAATCTTGACCCCTTGTTTAGTGTGGGAATAGTGTGCACCTAACGTCGCCGCTTTAGCAGCATTGCTGTCACTAGGAAAATCGCCACCGCGTACTTGTGAATGCAATGAGTTTAGTTCGCCCATCATCTGCTCAAATATATCGTTTAATTCACGTCGTTCGGTCAAACGCACTAACAACGGTAAATACTTTTGTTTGATTGTCGCCCAGTCTACACCGCGCATCTCTTTATCGAATAATGAGTCTCGATGCATTAACCAAGCGTCATGAAATATTTGCTGCCATTCTTGCTGTGGATTGACGTGTAACTTCCAGTCAGATGTATTCACTTTGATGTTCTTTGCGGTACTTGAAAACTTACCCCCAGCTGGGGACAAATACATATCCTTATTACTGCCAGTTTTTTGCAAAAATAAAGTTTCGCCATCATCAGACAAACTAAAGGACTGTACCGATCCTAAGAATGTTTTTGGGGTGCTTTTGGGTTCAATTTTTATGGATTTTAATTCTGTTTGGCTTTTGGGTTCAGTGATTTTATCCAATACATACAAAAACGTTTTATTAGCTAATAGCATAGAGTAATTGCCAGACGCAACAGGCACTTGCCATAATCGTCCAGCGATATTTTCCCAATCAACAGTTGGTTTGGGAGAGTCTTCGGTTTTGTTTTCTTCTGCATCATCTGACTCATTTTCATCTTTATCTGTATCTAAACCCGTCTCTTTTTCTTCCGTTGTAGCTTCAACATCTTTTAGCCCATCAAGCTCAGTGGGATGTTCGAATGGGAATTCAGCATCTTCTTTTAGTGCAATAGCAAAAATTTGGGTTTTTCTATCAAAGTTGGGACCCATATTTCTATCTCCCCAAGGTGCTCGAGGAAAACTGTCAAAGTGACGATCAGATAAAAAATATAACCAATTTGTGTCGTGAGAAAATGCCGGTGAAAACGAAACATACTTTTCACTGGTCAGTATCTGGTGTTTATTACTGAATGTATCTAACAGCAATATTTGACTGCGTTCTGCTTTCACATCTGCATGGGTTATTGCAATAAGTTGACTGTCACTTGACCATATCAAAGAGGCAATAGCAGAAAAGCCTACATTATTAGCCAGTATTTTTTTGTTTTCTTTGGTGGTTAAGTTTAACAACCATAAGTCACCATTTTTATCATCATGAGCAATGGACTTGCCATCCGGAGAAAGATACAGATCCCAGCGGAATATATTGCCATCAAAGGTTAACTGTTGACTCCCCTTGGAACCATCGGCTGGGTATTGCCAGATTTCTAATTCACCGGTGCTGTCGTTTAGGGCATAAACTGACTTATTATCGTGGCTTAATATTGCTTTACGAGTACGAGAGTCTTTAGGTGTTGCCACTTCAATTAGCCTTGATCCATCAGTTGCGGCAATTGCCACTCGCCCACGGGCGGTTAAAACTACTTTTTTGGCATCACCGGCTTGTTTGGCTGAAGTCAGGTTTTTCAGTGGCTGATTAACCCAGTGTTCTCTTAATTCTGCAAAGTCCGAGGTAAGCGTGATATTAATAACCGAGCTTTGAGCGCTTTTTATGTCAAATATTTTAATATCGGCGCCCAATTGGTAAACAATTTTATTAGCATTTAGTCTTGCGCTTCTTACTTCCCAATCTGTGTATTGAGTATGTTGCTGCTGATCTCGACCATTCAATTTCATCGACCAGATATTGTCGATACCACTCTGGTTACTAATAAAATACAAACGCTCTCCCGAGATCATTGGGGTACGAGCTGAACCTTTATGTTTGCGAGTGAGTAACGTTGCTTCTTTATTGGAGTCTAATGTGTATTTCCACAATTCACCTTTCGCGCCACCTCTGTATGCTCGCGCATTATCAGAAGATATTTGTAAGCCAAACTGAGTAAAATATAAGGAATTGCCTTCGGAAGAAATGTCGCCTTCTACGGCATCAACTAATGGAATTTCCGTGGCTATAAGTGAGGTAGGGTCTACTTATTTTAATGTCCAGTTTCCAGCTGGGCCGACACGACCATTATAGCTATATAAAATTTTTGAATCAGTATTCCATCCCTGTAATTTTACTCTAACGTTTTCAAAGGTGATACGTTTGGCAACTCCACCTTGCACTGGCATGATATGTATTTCTTGCGTGCCAGAATAGTTAGCCACAAAGGCTACCCAATTTCCATCTGGCGAAATACTGGCTTCTTTTTCTTCTGCTGGATGGGTTGTTAAACGCTGAGCGTATTGTTCACCTAATTTCATTTTCCATAAATCACCTTCAGCGGTAAATACCAAAGTCTCGTTGTGCAATGTGGGATAACGGTAATAGCCAGATGAGGCAAAAGCTTGTTTAACAAATATCAGTAAAAAAATGAAAAATAAGATGCGCATTATAGGTTCCCTGAATCATAAAATGAGTGGTGTTAGTGACGAATGTGTTTGTAAATATAGAAGGTGACCACTTAAGACCCAGTTAATAACAAACAAGCCAACAAGTCTATGATGGTGTTACAATTTCTATCTCACTGTAAATGTAATCAACAAGGTTAGTAATAGTCTAATGTCATTGTGGATATGCCCTTCTTGTTCGAGTGCACTGTCGCTCAACAATCGAACATGGTCTTGTTTAAATAATCACCAGTATGATGTGGCCAAAGAGGGCTACGTCAATTTACTTTTAGTCCAACACAAAAATAGTAAAGAGCCTGGCGACAATAAACAAATGGTCAATGGGCGCAGGGCGTTTTTAGAACAAGGATTTTATCAGCCATTGGCAGATGCCATTTCCAAAATATTTAATCAACACCTTGCAACACTGACTGACCAAACTGAAGTGAGTTTTTTTGATGCGGGGTGTGGGGAAGGTTACTACATGTCGCAAGTGAGCCAGTCTTGCAGTCACATGGACTATTCAATTGAATTTAGTGGTTTGGATATTTCTAAATTTGCCGTACAAAAAGCGGCTAAAAAATATTCTCAAAACCACTTTGCGGTGGCCAGCACCTTTCAATTACCTTTGCAAAACAACAGCCAAGACGCCGTATTACAAATATTTGCACCCAGCAGTGAGCGTGAAATACAGCGTGTATTAAAAACCAACGGAATATGGATAACAGTCAATCCAGCGGCTAATCATTTATATGAGTTTAAACAAACTTTGTATGACACACCCTCTGAGCACAAGGCTGAAAATGTGGTACCTGAAGGGTTTACCTTAGCGCAGCAGGTGAATTTAAGTTTTGTAATTCAACTGAATGAGCCAGAGCAAAGGGAAAGCTTGTTGATGATGACCCCTTATTACTGGTCGGCTACTGCAGAGAAAAAGCAGAACTTAGTTGATAACTTGCAGCAATTCACTACAGATTTTGATATTAGGGTATTTAAGCCGTCATGATTTTTCTCATATGTGTAGATTAGTTCTGACACGTTCTAAAAGCATTATACCTAACAATTAAAAGCCAATGCTAATGATAATAGTTCTCACTTGCATTTATCTTTATGCTGGATTATTATTGCCTCACAATAAATAATCGAACGCATTAACTGACACAATGAATAAACTTTCTCTAAAATTGGCGCTAGCAAGCGCGGCTGTTTTTATCTCTAGTAACCTGGTAGCTGGTGAAAACTTATGGGTATATGGCAAAGGTACCGATACCCGTCCTCAAGGTAGTTACGAATTTAAATTATCAGACATTATTCGTGTCGATAAAAATGCAGGTGATCACTACACCTTTCATGACATTCGTCCTGAAATTGAATATGGCATTACAGATAGTTTAACGATTGGTGCAGAAGCTATTATTTTTGATCATGACTATGATGTTGGTTCAGAAGCTGATGGTGCGCCTTGTCCTATGTGTGAGGCTGGCGATGGCACGGGTAAGTTCAGTAAATTACAATTTGCTGGTTATGAGATTGCTCTAAAATACAATGTTTTGAGTCCGTATAAAGATGCTATCGGATTATCTTTTGGTTTGGGTTACGAGCATCGGTCACAATATCGGTTAGATGGTGGTGATATCGACCAAGACTCTTTCGTAGGCACTATTTTTCTGCAGAAAGACTATTTAGATAACACTTTAGTGACCGTGTTAAACATTAAAAGTGAATTCGAACGTCGTAAGGCTGGCACGGTTGTAGAAGATGAGCTGGCACTCGATATTGTATTAGGTATCTCTTATCGAGTCGCACCTCAGTGGTTTGTAGGATTAGAATTTAGACATCAATCAGACTATCTCAATCCTCAGGACAAAGCCGAAGCGGGGAACACCGAAGGAGGGTTTGACGCACAGGGGTATACACTTGGGCTACAAAAGAGCAATTTTGACTTAACTGATTTTAGAATTGGTAGCCAGCATCAAAATGGTAATTACTTTGGTCCCACATTACATTTTGCCGAGCAGAGATGGTGGGCAACAGTTGGTGTGCTTTGGCAAATAGACGGTGGTGGTTCAGAACACGCTGATGTGCGCAACGGCCGTAACTGGGATGAACACGAAAAAATGCATATTGGCCTAACCTATGGTTATGAGTTTTAATTAAAATGCAGCGCCGAGATTTTGTTAAATGTTTAACCTTGGGTGTTGTTGGTTATACCATGCTGAGCAAAGTGGCTTATGCAAAAACCTATTTGACGGTAGATCAAGCGCAAGCTTTGATGTTGAAAGATGTCGAGCTTACACCTTTTACCGTTGCGCTTACCAAACAGCAGGCAAAAGCGATCAAGCAAGCTTCTGATACCAGAGTACGTAATTTCAATATGCGTACTTGGCGCAGCGCTAACAACGATTGGTTTATTGTCGACCAAGTTATAGGTAAACACGAAAACATAGATTTGGCGGTGGTGATCAATCGTCTTGGACAAGTCACTCATATTGAGGTGCTGACCTATAGGGAAACCTACGGAGATCAGATTATGCATCCTAAGTGGCTTGCACAATTTTATGGACGAGATTCCAGCGAACATTTAAAACTTGATAAACAAATCAGAAATATCTCGGGCGCCACATTATCTTGCAGGCACGTCACAGATGGCATTAATCGGCTTACTCATACTTGGAAACAGGTGTTGAGCAAGCTGTGAGCCTAAATACTTTACAAAGATGCAGACCGTTACTAGGCACCTTTGTTGAGCTTGATTTATGTGCTGAACTTTCTGATGCTGAGCTATTAGATTATTCAGAAAATATTTATACTGAGATTGAAAGACTGCAAAATTTGCTGAGCTTTCATGACCTAAGCAGTGAGTTAACTCAAGTGAATCAGCAACTATTGACCGCAAGTTTGAGTCAAACTGTCAGTGTAGTGATCAGCAACGAATTTTCTGAAACATTAGACTTTTCACTCTCCCTGTGGCGACAAAGTCATGGGGTGTTTGATGTGACTATTGCCCCTGAGCTTATCAGATGTAAACAGTTGCCAACTCATTTTGAATTAGACAATAAAGTATTGGGCAATAGCAGTCATCTATCCTTAGCGAATAATATTTTATCCGCTAGCGCGCCTGTATGTATCGATTTAGGAGGCATTGCGAAAGGGTATGTAGTTGATAAAGCGCGTAGTTGTATACCAAAACAGCTCGCCTATTGCGTTAATGCTGGTGGCGATTTAGCCACCAACCAATGGCAAAATAACCTTGTGTCGCTTAAATATGCAGCGCGCTCAAGTGCGGTAAAAACGCACCGCATGTTAGATGCTTGTTTAGCGACGAGTGGAAATTATTATCGAGCAGGGCATTCTGCATTTATTTCGCCGGTGACAAAAAAGCAAGTGAAGGTAGCAGGCAGTGTATCTGTTTTTGCTAACAGTGTGATGACAGCTGATGCGTTAACTAAATTAGCCATCTTATTGCCGCGTAAGCACTACCAACTTATTGAAAAACTATTGAATGTTAAAACGGTTCGATTGAATCGTTTTGGCTTTTCTAATCTGCATTAGTTTTATTTTATGTCTCGAATAAACAAACATATCCCGCCTATCTATCGTTATTTTTTCTATACGGTTTTGAGTTTATGTTGGCTAACAGGCAGTGTGTTTTGGCTGCTTAGAGAGTTTGCTTTTATCGAAGGTGACTTTGGTCCTGAACCTCATTTTTTACAGTACCCGGTTTTACAGCTACATGGTTTAGGCGCTTTTTTCATGTTGCTTAGTTTAGGTGCCATTTTTACGGGGCATATTCCTAATACGTGGTCGCTGGGGCGGGCTAAAAAATCTGGTCTGTGGATATTATCTGCAGTCATTTTATCTATGTGCAGTGCATATAGCCTGTACTATTTAGTACAGGAAGATTGGCATTTGTGGTTAGGTAATGGCCATGCGTTAGTGGGCGTGAGCTTACCCATTATTCTATATGTGCATATCAAAATTGCGCGTAATTCAAATGCTAAGAAGAAAAAATGTGAAGGCTAATAAATTTAACCTTTGTTTTTTCTTAATCGCTATCTGGCTGATACCCAAGTTACACGCTGAATCAAACGTTACCAGTATAGATCGACTAGAAGTACGGCATGTGCAATCTAGCTCAGATATTCATTCTGTATTGACCCAGGATAATGTGCAAATATCGCCAGACATTACGCTGACTAAACAAGGTTCTTTAAGCGACTTACTTGGGCAAGTTGCCGGAGTTGAGGCAAACGGTCAGGGTGGACTTTTTCAAAGCTTCAACGTGCGTGGGTTTAGCCGCTGGCGGATAAAAACAGAACTGGACGGCATCCCCATTTTAACCGACAGACGAGCTGGTAATGCTGTTGCGTTTTTACCGCCAGCATTGATAAGTAGTGTTTATTTACAAAAAGGCCCCACTTCGGCGATTTATGGTTCGGGGGCAATGGGCGGTGTGGTTAGCTTGATTTCCGAGCCTATAGTTTCTCAACTATCGCTAAGTGTTCAACCAACAGATCAACACAATCACATTCAATTAAGTTATGCCGGTGATTCTTTCAGTAGCAGTATTGTATCCAGACAGGCCAAAAACTCGCAATCCGCCAATGGCGTAGAGTTAAATAATCAATATGCACAAACAGCCAGTACGGCGCACTTATTTACCGAATGGCAAGACATAAGTGTACATGCGTCTGTTATAGCCAGCCAAGGTGAAGATATTGGAAAGAGCTCTTCTGTATTAGAATCAGAGCAAATTAGTGACTATCCAGAAGACCAACATCTACTTACGCAACTAAGTCTTAGTGACGATGAAATGTGGAAATTGCAGTTTTATGCACATCAGCAAGAATGGCAAAGTGACACCACTAGACTAGATTCTCAAACGTTTGAAAGTCGTGTTCACACTACTTACCAAGCTCTCACTTTAGGTAGTTTAGGGATTTTGAAATTAGGTGATACCAAATTAGGAATGGAGTGGATTGCTCGTAGAGGTGTGGACATTTCTGAGCAAGGCCTAGACCAACAAGAACAGGTTATTTATAAACAATCCGTGGTTCAGGGGCAGGAAGATAACTTGTCTGTTTTTATGGCTCAACATTGGCAAGTGCATGCTCTCAGTTTAAATCTTGGGGTCAGACTGGACTGGGTTGAGCTCGAAAATATTGGTGCCCTTGAGGTTGATCGTTTGCAGAAACAAGATGATTTTTTTTCGAGCTCTTTATCAGGAGCGTATTCTTTGTCTGAGTACAACCAGATAAATTTTGAAATCGCCCGTTCATTCCGTTTTCCAACTTTGAGTGAGTTATTTTTTAATGGGGATACACCTAGGGGAATAACGTTGGGTAATGTTGATTTACAGCCTGAAAAAAGCATGGGTTATCAAGTGTCACTGAAACATGTGGTTAATCAAAGTGTCAGCATATCGGCCAACCTGTATCACTATGATGTAGCAAATTATATTGAACGATATAGCACAATAACAGGCTCTCGTAGCTATCGAAATAGCGATGAGGTGACTATCCATGGAGCAGAGTTGGTGGTTGATTTAGCGCAAGGAAACGCGTTTTCTTCTAATGTAAGTGTGCAATTGCAACAAGGCAAAGATGCTGATTCAGCGGCGATTGATGACATTCAACCCGCTGCAGTTAAATGGGCTTTGTCGTGGTCGCCTAATGTTGAAAATTGGCAAGGTGTAAGCATTCAAAACCAGCTTAAATACCAATTCGCCAAAAGTACAGTCGGTGAGTCAGAAGTTGCTCGTAAAGATCAATTGATTTGGGATGTGTCGGCCAACTGGGCTATTGCAAAAACAATGAGCCTAAAGTTGTCACTTTTCAATGTGTTAAATAGAAGCTACTTTGGGGCATTAGATGAAGATGCACCACTGCAGCCGCAACGTACTTTACAATTAGGCTGGGTTTGGCAATATGATTAAAACTAACAGGGTGATCCATAAATGGTTGAGCCTCGCTGTTTCTTTGCCTTTGCTGATCATTGTGGTGAGCGGGATCTTATTGTTAACCAGAAAAGAATTTGCCTTTATTCAACCTGAAACTCAAAAAGGTATAGGTCAAGTTCCAAGTATTTCGTTTGAGCAGATTTTGGCGTTGGCAAAATCAGTTAAGCAGGCGCAGATAAACTCTTGGGATGCGATCGATCGAATAGATGTGCGCCCGCAAAAAGGTATTGTTAAAGTGCGAGCTAAGTCTAGCTGGGAAATCCAAATTGATTCCCAAACGGGTGAAATATTGCTAGTGGCCTATAGACGTTCAGATTTTATTGAATCGCTGCATGACGGTACTTTTCTACATAAGTTTGCCAATTTGTGGCTTATGTTACCCGCTGCCTTGGGGTTGTTAGCACTTATAATCACAGGCTTGGTTCTATTTTTTTGGCCGTACTATAAAAAACGAAAAATTAGAACCCAAAGTCGCTATTTCTAATGCCGAGTAACATGACAATTTAAAGTGGTTTGCGAAAATACAATATCTGTTTTAGCCTCAGTAATTGCCCTAGAACAATGTTCAAAAAATGCGACTTTAGTGGCGTATCCTAAAGCACACTCAATGGCACATTTCATTTTATTATTCAGTCGATGAAGCAAAGCGTTAGCGGCCTCTATTTGATTTGTTGAGGCATAAGCATGCGCCAACATTATGGCTAACGACGTTAAGCTGGTGGTAAGTTGTGGAGACTCTAAACGTTTATCAAAAATCATTTCTGCTGTTTCAAATGCTGAGCCAAGGTAAGGAATCGCTTTACTAGGTTGGTCTTGTAGTAATAAATGTTCAGCCACCTTGGTCATTTGTTGAACGCTATTAAACGCTTCTTTGGGGTGTGTATCGACCCAAAATCGATGATTAAGGCAAATGTATTTGTACTCTGTCATGACAAGTTCCTATTCAATGTTGGCGATTCAAGGCTGTTTTTTTATCTGAGATAAATGTGCCTGTGTCTGGTTACGTAGCGGATGACTATCTTTGTCATCTTCAAAGTAATATGCGTATAAAGTGTTGATCTCTTCGACCTTTTGCTGGTACTGATACGGCGCTAAAATTTCGTATATAAGAGGCAATAGACGTTTTATATAGCGGTAACATTGTTTACGCCAAACGCTAGAAAGACAGTGGTCACACATAGTGTCAATCAAGGTATTGAGTACCCGCAGGTGTGCATGTTTGACAGCAAGGATATTCGGAAGCTTTTTGGCCCGTTCCAAGCCTAGATGTACGTAACAACTTATGATGTCGTCGTTGTTTGTATTGCAGTCGCCATAACGAACAGACATTTCTACAGTGGAAAAAGTAAAACAGTAGTGAAAGGACATAAAGCACCATAATGTAAATGATAACGATTATCATTTACATTATGGTGCTTTTAAGTCGTTGTCAATGCTGATATGGAAAAATAGTGTGAACGTTCACCTATTTGAATTGACTACGACCTTATTATTTAGGCTGAACTCGGATTATTAGGTGAATACATTTTTCGAAACATTTTAACCTCAGCATATCCTCACAAATTTTGTAGAATACCCACACAATTGTTAAGCCAGACTGCGAAGCCAATGAATATAGTTCCTTCAGCCCGCCTAAGTTACAAATTAATGACTAATGAAGACGGCGAATTACTCTTTCAACTTGATCAAGATCCAGACGTTATGCGGTTTATTAATGGTGGTAAACTTACTTCTATGGACGAAATAAACGACGTGTTTATTCCTAGAATGGAAAGTTATTCTAATCAGTAAAAAGGCTGGGGTTTGTGGCAAGTCAATATTAGCTCAAGCAAAGAATATATCGGTTGGATACTTGTGCGGCCTATGAACTTTTTTTCAGATTCACCAGAGTTCGATAATTTAGAACTGGGTTGGCGTTTTTTTCAGTCATCTTGGGGCAAAGGTTACGCCAGTGAAGCCGCCTTACACATAAAAAATACCTTAGCTGACAATAGCGAACTTAAAAGTTTCTCTGCGATAGCGGTTGAAGACAATCTTGGGTCAGTCGCGGTGATGAAAAAAATTGGTATGTCCTTTGTTAAAAGTTACCTGCACAAGGATCCATTATTTGAGAGCCAAGTTGTTTATTATAAAATTAAGAGTGGAATGGGGCCAGCGTAAAACTATTGCGCATAAATCTGCTCTAACTATCCCAGCTGGCATCCATGATCCAACCACGCTGCAACCACTCAACAATATAGCCATATAAAGTTGCGGCAACCTGTTCTTCTGGCACATGTTGTATAAGAGATTCACACACATCAGCAAAGTTTTTACCTTGTTGCATAAATCCTAACACTTCTCTTTCGATAGCTAAGATTGACTTATATTCAGTTAACTTACTTAATCCTCGCCAAATAGCCCACATTTTGGATTGTTTAGAGGATTCAGGAGGGGATGGCGCTTCACCATTTTTTAGGTTTTGCCAACTTTCTACAGCATTCCAGTGGCATTGACAAAAGATCAAACTCGGGTGAAAACTAAACTTAAGCAATGGCCATTTATCAGCTGGAATGTGCTGCAATAATTCCTGGTTGAGAGTGTTGGCGTCGGCCGAATCAAAAGCATTGAGTAAGGTTCGCTCAAAACTCGCTATTTCAGCCAATATTGGGTGATCTGAAAACGGCAGAGTATTTTGTAAGTATTGGGGTAATCGGTCTGCAAAAAAGCGTAGTGAAGGATGCTCTGATGGAGCGGCATCGATATAACCTTCTACCATTTTTTCGTACAAATCATCGCCAAGGTAGAGGCCTAAAATTTCATGATCCGAATCAATCACGCCTCTTAATCGAATACGGTAACCTGTGCGGTAAATATCGACTCGTTGCGCACTGTTTAACAAACCTTGCTGGATCACTCGCTGTTCAATCTGCCGATCATTGGTTTGCAATAGAGACATAAACTCTTGCTGTAATGCAGCAAGACTTGGGGTAATCGCTTGTTTGGTGTTAGGCATGACTCGCCTCTGCCGTGTGTTGCCAAGCTTTTACACCTAGGGATCTGGCGCGATCTAATTCTGCTAATAATTCATTTAATTCAGGAATGTTATCATCCCGCTCAATCATGGTGCTTATTGGCCCTGAAGTGTCGATGTACTGGGCATATAGTTGCCATACTGGATTGGGCACTGGATGGTCATGGGTATCAATAATGTGGGTACCAAAATCACTGTGACCAGCCAAATGAATTTGCTGTACCCATTCAGGTTTGATGTGTTTTAAGTATTCTAGAGGGTCAAAATTATGATTCCGAGCACTGACATATATATTGTTAATATCAAACAAAAATTTGCAGCCACATTGCTGAGCTAATTGCGCTAAAAATTCCCATTCTTGCATTTCATCATGTTGGTAAGTTAAGTAGCTGGAGACGTTTTCAAAAATCATTTCACGTCCGAGAAAGTCCTGCACTTGGTGAATTCGTTGAGTTAAATGATCAAGGGATTCTTGTGTATAAGGCATGGGTAACAAGTCATGGCTATTGATTCCACCTACAGTGGCAAAACATAGATGATCTGACATCCATTGTGGTTGGACTTCTGCAGCCAGCGACTTCAGTTCTGCTAGATATCTAAA
>ENA-OSET01001635-OSET01001635.1-sediment-metagenome-genome-assembly--contig:-NODE-1635-length-23089-cov-13.575787_pt1 | contig 23089 bp, 21 predicted proteins | sample MGYA00237882_ERZ534229 | MGnify/ENA primary metagenome ERZ534229 (study PRJEB26408, sample SAMN06266212) | sediment metagenome | isolation source: Hudson Canyon methane seep mesocosm | place... | reverse complement strand
GGCTTAAGAGCAAGAAAAAATCACCCTTAAACCGCTTAACTTAATGGCAGTGACCCAACCCTCCCCAGCAAGGGAGGCCTTAAGCCAACAGCATTGGGTTTGGGGTAGGTCGGCTTTTTAGTAAACTAACTTTTAGTTGTACTTTAAATCAGCGATAATCAAATGTTTATACGCATAAACAGGGAGCCAAATATGAGTGTTTATAAAACCAGTAAGAAGGTTAGATACATTACGTCGATAATTTTTGTATTATTTATGGCTTTTATCGTAGGTGGTTCATATCTCGCTCAACAAGAGCAGGCCGCTACATCTAAAAAATTCTCAGCCTCTTAAATTATATTTATGTCAAAGAAACTCCTGCTGATTGATGGCTCATCATTTTTATTTCGTGCTTATCATGCTGTTCCTCCCCTAAGTAATGCCGAAGGCATGCCAACCAATGCTATTTTTGGGGTGGCTAATATGCTACGCCGATTAATTACAGATCATAAAACTGAATATTTTACGGTGATTTTTGATGCGCCAGGTGGCTCATTTAGAAATGATTTATACAGTGAATATAAGGCCCATCGGCCACCGATGCCCGATGATTTAAGAGTGCAAATTGAGCCTTTACATGACTTAATTCGAGCGATGGGTTTGCCTTTGATTATGGAATCAGGAGTGGAGGCAGATGATGTGATTGGGGCTTTAACTCAACTGGCTGTTGCTGAAGGTTTTCATGTTGTTATCTCTACGGGGGATAAGGATATGGCGCAGCTTGTGAATGAGCAAGTGACTTTAGAAAACACGATGTCTAATACCGTGACCGATGTCCAAGGTGTGATTGATAAGTTTGGTGTGACTCCTGATCAGATTATTGATTATCTTGCGCTAATGGGTGATAGTGCAGATAACATTCCTGGGGTACCTAAAGTCGGCCCTAAAACAGCGGCTAAATGGTTGGCTAAATATCAAGATTTAGACACGTTAATAGCGCGTGCCGATGAAATTAAGGGGAAGGTAGGCGAGAGCCTCCGTGCGAGTTTGGTGGATTTACCCTTATCTAAGCAACTGACCACAATTAAGTGTGATTTAGGGTTGCCGTATCAAATGGATGATTTGCGCTGTCGTGCGGAAGACAAGCAACTGTTGCAGGAGCAATTGGAAAATTTAGGCTTTACGGCATGGTTAAAAATGTTGCAAAACAGCTCATTTGTAAAGCATGCAAAAGTAATAGAAGAGCCGCAAGTTGATATGCCTGAGCTAGAAACTGAGCAAGGGCAATATGAAATGCTGCTTACTATGGAGCAGTTTAATATTTGGTTGGGTAAGCTAAAAGCCGCTGAGATTTTTGCCTTTGATACGGAAACAACCAGCCTTAATTACAATGAAGCTGAAATTGTGGGCTTGTCTTTTTCTGTCATAGTAGGGGAGGCTGCATATATCCCCTTGGCTCATGATTATCCTGGTGTACCAGAGCAACTGTCTCGATCTGAAATTCTGCAAATTTTAAAACCAATATTAGAAAGTAGTGAATATAAAAAGGTAGGGCAGAACCTGAAATACGATGCCAATGTCTTATCAAATTATGGGATTGAATTGCGAGGGATTGCCCAAGATACCATGCTTGAGTCGTATGTTTTAGACAGTACGCGCACCAAGCATAATATGAATGATTTAGCTAAAGTCTACTTAAGTCGTAGTACTATTCACTATGAGGATGTTGCAGGTAAGGGGGTGAAGCAAATAGGCTTTGCAGAAGTACCTGTAGAGCAAGCAACCCAATATGCGGCAGAAGATGCCGATATTACCTTGGCCTTACATCAGGTGTTAGCGCCTAAACTTGCAGAACATGATGCGCTCGTTGCTTTGTATGAAAATATTGAACTACCCGTGTTAAATGTCTTGTCTCACATGGAACAGGCGGGGGTTTTAATTGATAGTGATATGTTGGCGCAGCAAAGTATGGGGTTAGCTAATCACATTATGGCGTTAGAGCAACAGGCGCATGAGTTAGCGGGGCAAAGTTTTAACATTGCCTCACCTAAGCAAATTCAAGCGATTTTATATGACCAGTTAAACTTGCCTGTTTTAAAGAAAACGCCTAAAGGTCAGCCTTCTACGGCAGAATCTGTTTTGCAGGAGTTAGCTGAAGATTATCCGTTGCCTGCACTAATTTTGAAGCATCGTAGTATGAGTAAGTTGAAATCAACTTATACCGATAAGCTACCTTTACAAGTTAGTCAAAAAACGGGGCGCGTGCATACGTCGTATCATCAAGCTGTTGCCGCAACCGGGCGCTTATCGTCAGCTAACCCTAATTTGCAAAACATTCCTGTACGCAGTGAAGAAGGGCGTAAAATTCGCCAAGCATTTATTGCACCGGTGGGGTATAAAGTGGTTGCCGCAGATTACTCGCAAATTGAACTAAGGATCATGGCGCATTTGTCAGGCGATAAAGGTTTGTTAGATGCGTTTGCTAAAGGCGAGGATATTCATAAAGCGACGGCTGCTGATGTGTTTGGTGTAAGTATTGATCAAGTGACGGTTGATTTAAGGCGTTCTGCAAAAGCCATTAATTTTGGGCTTATTTATGGTATGTCTGCTTTTGGTTTGGCTAAGCAACTTGGCTTAGGGCGAAAGCAAGCTCAAGAATATATAGATTTATATTTCTCTCGCTATCCGGGGGTTAAGCAGTATATGGAAGAAACGCGTGAGCTTGCTAAACAGCAAGGTTATGTAGAAACAATATTAGGACGGCGACTGTATTTACCTGAAATCAACTCTAAAAATGCAGCGCGACGACAGTATGCAGAAAGAACTGCCATTAATGCGCCGATGCAAGGCACTGCGGCAGATATTATTAAGCTTGCAATGATTGCGGCAGATAAATGGGTACAAGACGAGCAGGTTGATGCAAAAATGATTATGCAAGTGCATGATGAGTTAGTATTTGAAGTTGCTGAAGAAAAACTAGATGCATACAGTGATATGATTAGGCAATTAATGAGTAGTGCGACTCAGCTTGATGTACCTTTAGTTGTTGATATTGGCGTAGGTATTAATTGGGATGAAGCGCATTAGCATTTAAATGGGCTCTTAAATCCCTTCCTTGCTGGAGAGGGATGGGGGAGGAGGTTTAAAATAACTTCTTTTTCTTTGCTTTTAAAATTCGGCTTTACTTTTAAGCCGGCACAATAATGAAGCCGTCAGGCGTAGGTTCGTTGTATTCGTACCGTAAACACCTTGCTGCTTAAGAGGTACGAATACAACGAACCTACAGAGTTTCTGATATTGTTCCGCCTTAAGTGAGTCGCCTAAAATTCTATAGGTAGAGATTAAAGGTACTTGAATAAAAGAAGCCTTTAATTCCCTTCATTCCATAGCATTGAGGGTTGAGAGCCTTTAAGAAAAAAGTAATTAAAAGTCCAGATGTAATGGGGACATAGCCTATAAAAAGGGGGGCGCATGAGCTCAGAAATTGAAGAAAAATTTATTGCTTATGTTGAGCTTATGCCTGCTTTTCCTAAAAGTGTGCATAAAGTGGTGCAGTTAGCATCGGATGTAGACTCATCGGCTAAAGATATTGTGGCGGTGATCGAAAGCGACCCAATTATGACCGTTAAAATATTAAAGGTGATTAATTCTGCTTTTTATAGTTTGCCACAAAAAATCACCTCTATTCAGCGTGCTTTAGTGCATATAGGTATTACGACAATTAAGAACTTGGCCTTAAGTGTCGCTGCTATTGGCGTTTTAAATCCTAATAATAAAGCGGGGTTTGATACGGATCTTTTTTTAGAGCATTCTTTAGCCACAGCAGTCATTAGTAAGAAAATTGCGGAGCAACTCAAGGTACCTTTGATGCAAAGCAGTGAATATTTTGTCGCAGGGTTACTGCATGATTTTGGTAAAGTTGTGTTCGCAGAGTACATGCCTGATGAATTTAAACAGGCATTAGAGCTAAGTCAGAATGAACACATTGATTTACATTTGGCCGAGTTAAAAGTGATGGGGATTAATCATACACAGGCTGGACGTATGTTGGCATTGAAGTGGGAATTATCGACAGATTTAGCGGATGCGATTGACTTTCATCATAATGTTGGGAAAGGTAAATTATTAGCGGACTGTGTATTTGTCGCTAATCAAATTGCAAAAAAATATAAGATTGGCGATGCAGGGAATTCTATTGTGGAAGATTTGCCGGTTGAATTAGAGAATCGACTTGGAATGTCGTTAAATGAGATTATTGATAAGTTAGGCGATATATCGGTGATTCAATCAGAAGTGCAACAATTTATGCGAGCATAACGGATGAAATTTAAGTTTTGGGGTGTGCGGGGGTCAATTCCTGTTCCAGGTGCTGATACTGTGAGGTATGGTGGTAATACGACCTGTATAGAAGTGAGAACCGATAATGATGAACTTATTATTCTTGATGCAGGAAGTGGCATACATGCTTTAACGCAAAGACTTTTGCAGCAAATGCCTATTGATGCACATATTTTAATTACTCATACGCATTGGGATCATATTCATGGCTTACCTTTTTGTTCACCCATTTATATTCCTGGGAATAAACTAACACTTTATGGTGGACAGGATTTGAAGTCGGGTGCAGGGATTGACCGTACACTTAAAGTACAGATGAATCAGTCTTTTTTCCCAATAGAGGAGCATGAGTTAAAGGCAGATATAAGCTATAAAACAGTGAAAGCTGGTGAGAAATTCACTATTGGAAGTGCAACGGTTACGCCTGTCTTATTGAATCATCCTGTCATAAATTTTGGCTATCGTATTGATTGCTGTGATAAGTCTTTATTTTTTACGGGTGATTACGAGCAGCCACTTAATATTTACGAGCCTAGTGACCAAGAATATTTAGAATTTGAGCAGATGATTGAAGCTAGTGTTGATTCGTTAGTGAGACTAATTCAGGATGTAGATGTGTTAATTATGGACAGTTCTTTTACTGACGAGGAATATCAGCAAAAAAAGAACTGGGGCCATGGGACTTATAATGCTGCGATAGCCTTAGCAAAAAGAGCAGGTGCAAAAAAGTTATTTTTTACGCATCATGAGCCAACGCGGACTGATGACGCGTTGGATGAGATTTATGCAGAACTATTGAGAAATAATCCCGATATGTCGTGTGAATTATTTCTTGCTAAGGAAGGCTTAGAAATTGTGCTATAGAAGCTAACTGTTAAGTCTCTTCGGGGGCTTCGGGCTCTTGAAACCATTCATCTAGGCGCTGATGAATTTCATCGACGCCCATTTTTTTCAATGCAGAAAATAGTTGTAAAGTAACGGGCATTTCTAATTCGGCTAATTCTCGTTGTACCGCGAGTAAGGTGTTTTTAGCCGCGCCATAGTTTAGTTTATCTGCTTTAGTCAGCAAGATATGTAGAGGTTTTTTTGAGTAAGTACACCACTCGATCATCTGCATATCAAATTCAGTGAGTGGGTGGCGAATATCCATGACTAAAATAATGCCATACAAAGATTGGCGTTCACTTAAATAGGTTTCCATTAAGAGTTGCCACTTTTTCTTAACGGCAACAGGAACTTTAGCGTAACCATAGCCAGGTAAATCGACAAAACGCTGCTCTTCATTGAGCGTGAAGAAATTAAGGAGTTGAGTGCGGCCCGGAGTTTTACTAATTCGAGCTAATGATTTTTGGTTAGTCAGTGTGTTTAAAGCACTTGATTTTCCTGCATTTGAACGGCCTGCAAAAGCAACCTCTCTACCTGTGTCGAGGGGCGTTGATTTTAAATCGGGCGCGCTAAGTACAAATTTAGCTTGATAGTAGAGAGTGTTCATACTTATCTCGTGTAGAGGGTTTAATTAAATTAGAGTAGAATTTAGCCTGTATTGTACATAAGATTACCTTATGTTTATTTTATTCCGAAAAGGGGAGCCTAATGAAGAAAAGTCTATTAGCGTTATCGGTATCAATTGCTTTACTAAATATTTCAGGTATTGCACAAGCTAAACCAACAACAAAAATAAATGCTGAACCTAATGCTACGGCTGGTAAGACTAAAAGTGAGTCTTGTGCAGGTTGTCATGGTGAGGGGGGGAATAGCATGATGCCATTATTTCCTAAACTAGCGGATCAAAATGAAGAATATTTAGTAAAGCAAATGGAAGCTTTTAAAGACGGCTCTCGTGTAGGTCCAACAATGAGTGCAATGGTTGCCACTTTAACTAGCAAAGATTTTCGTGATATTGCCAGTTACTATGAAAAGCAAAAGGTCACAGCTAATAGCTTACCTGAGTTTGATATAGATGATGACGAGACAGCCTCTGATTTGTCTGAAGAAGAGGCTGTAGCAGCAACAGAAGCAAAAAAACAAGCCGCCCAAGAACAGCAAGATGCAATGCTGGCTCAAGGGTATGATATTTATCGTAATGGTGATTTGGAAAGTGAAATTTCAGCCTGTATCGCTTGTCATGGTCCGTATGGCGAAGGTAATAAACCTGCTTCTTTTCCAGCCTTACAGGGGCAGCATGCGGACTATTTAATTAAAACCTTAACGGATTTTAAGAATAATGCACGGACTAAAGATTCAGAAAATATTATGCATATGGTTGCTAAAAAGATGACAGAAAAAGAGATTAAAGCTGTCGCTTACCATATCTCTATTATGAAAAGTAACTAGGACATCTTTTAAAAATAAAGGGTATAAGAATGTTGAAGAAAATAGTAAAAACTGGATTAACATTAAGCTTGTTAATGTTTGCTAGCTTAAGTTTTTCTGCAGGACAAGGTTATGAAGATTTAGCATCAGTTCAGCCTACTCAAGATGCAAGTAAAGTAGAGGTTATTGAGTTCTTTTGGTATGGATGCCCGCATTGTTATCAATTTGAGCCAGCCATAGAAGCATGGAGAGCAAGTCTGCCAGACAACGTTACTTTTATTCGTCAGCCGGCTGTCTTTAGTAATTTATGGGGTAAGCATGCAAAAGCTTATTTTACTGCGGAAGTGTTAGGTGTGGTTGAAAAGGTTCATGGCGATTTTTTTAATGCAATTCAAATTAAAAAAGAGAAACTAGCAAGTGAAGATGATTTAGCTGATTTTTTTGTAGCGCATGGTGTGCAAAAAGCAGATTTTCATGATGCTTATAATTCTTTTATTGTTGATACAAAAATGCGTCAAGCAAAAGCGATGGGTCCTCGTTATGGAATCACAGGGGTTCCGGCGTTAGTTGTTAACGGTAAGTACTTAGTTAGCGGCCGTAGTGCTGGTAAGCATGGCGGAATGATAAAAGTTTTGAATACGCTTATTGCTCAAGAAAGCAAGTAAGCTAACTGTTAAGATTTGTATTTAAGGGCGTGAGAGCGCCCTTTAGTTTTCTTAAAGGATAGGTAGAATTGAAAAATGAGTTCATCTAACGCTGAAGTTGAGAAGTGGAAAGACAAATACTATAACGCGCTAGATGATCTAGAGCAGCTTGAATTAGCAACCAATGGTAATGATGAGCTTTATTCTCGGGCGTTGATCCGGCTATCGCTTGCTGCAAAGGGTTTTAATCAGCAATTAGATCCTCATTTATTGCTGATACGTAATAAATTAAAAAAAGGGATTGTTAACCCAGAGCTTGCTAATGAGTTAGGTAAATTTAATGAGGCTTTACTGCAATTTGAAGATGATAATGCAGAGGAGCCAATACTCGATGCTAGTTTATTATTTAATTTTTTAGTCACGCAGAAATCTAATAAAGATAAAGTAAGCGCATTAAATTTATTGCATGGGCAATATGATTCAGGAAAAATAACCTCGTCTAAAGAATTACTTCAGTTACTTACTGATTTATGTGCTTCAGAAACGCTAGAGGTCGATTCAGAGGCTAGTGAGCTTCCATCGTTTAGTGCTAACTTAGATATCAGTTTTATTAGTGATCAACTGGTGCAGCTTATTCAAGATATGGATATGCCGATCACTTCGCAAGCAGATGCTAAGAAAATTATTCAAGCGCTGAAACAACCTCAAGAAGAAGATAGCTTCCGAGAAAATATAGATGCGGCACTCGCATTGCTACAAAATATTAAGAAATACGAGCAGGTAGAGAAAAAAGAAATGGAAATTTTTCTTGCTCATGTGACTCAGCAGTTAACGAGTTTAGGGAATAGCACGAATGCAGTTTCAAGTGCGACAGGGGCTATTTTAACTAAAAGAAATAATTTAGATGAAACTGTTTCCATACAAATGCAAACATTACAAAAAGACTCCGCGAGTGCGACTAAGTTAGGGCCTTTAAAGTTATTAATTAAATCAGAATTAGATAAGATAGGTGCGCAGCTCAAACAGCACCAGAAAGAAGAACAACAGCAACAGCTTAAAGTAGAGCAACAACTCGCCAATATGGCGGGTGAAATTGAGTCAGCAAAAGCTGAAGCTGATGTTTTAAAAGAGGGGCTTAAGGAAGCTTCAGCACAAGCTCTGACCGATGCCTTGACTCAATTGCCTAATCGGTTGGCGTATGATCAACGCTTTGAGGCTGAGTATGCGCGTTGGAAGCGTAATAAAGAGCCATTGAGCTTGTTAGTTTGGGATATTGATTTATTTAAGAATATTAATGATAGTTATGGCCATAAAACGGGTGACAAGACATTAATTATTATTTCTAAGTTATTAAGTAAGTATTGTCGAGAGACTGACTTCGTTTCTCGATTTGGCGGTGAAGAGTTTACGATGCTGTTATCAAATACAAACAGTAAATCTGCATTTATTTTGGCTGAAAAAATCAGAAAAATTGTTGCAAAAACAGGGTTTAATTACTCAGGAAAGGCCATTCGTATTACTATTTCTTGCGGAATAACGGAGCTAAAAGAGGGAGACAGCCAAGAGACTTTATTTGTACGTGCTGATAAAGCTTTATATCAGGCTAAGAAAAATGGTCGAAATCGGTGCGAGACCTCTTTGTAAAAGATGCTTTTAAGTATCACTCCCGAGTATAGGTCTCAGGAATGATTTTGTAGAAAATGCTAAGCGACTAATTATTTAGCTAAATCAGTTGGAACTTCGGTAGCCACTGTCTGGTCTTGATTAACCTTAGAGAGCGGTGCTCCTTGCCTATTACCTTCGCCAAATAATACCGCACCGGCCATTAATAATACGACGCTAACCGCGACAATAATGAAGCGGTTTGGTTGATCCATCCAGAATAATAACCATTTTGGCTTGATTAACCCAACTATTAAAATACCAACACCTAAAATCATTAAGTTAAAAGCCCAGACAATCATAATATTTCCTGTTATGTAAAAGAATGTATATTGTACTGGTTCGAGCGTGAAAGAAAATAATTTTTGAGGAGATGGACAATGTTGGAATGGTTAAATGCAAATATTGCTTATTGGCACTGGTTAGTTTTTGGTTTATGTCTTGCATTGGCAGAGTTAATGACGCTAAGTTTTGTGGCCTTATGGTTTGGCGTTAGCGCATTTGTTGTTGGATTGTTACTCTGGGTTTTCCCCTTTTCATTTACTGTGCAATTATTAGTTTGGATTGTGCTATCCATCTTTATTATTTTTTCTTGGTTTAAGTGGGTTTCTCCACACTTTAAGAATAAAAGTTTCTCAGGGATGGCGCGGGAAAGTATGGTGGGGCAAATCGGGACTGTGATTGAATATAATTCTGTGCAGGAAGGGCGTGGTAAATTACGTTTTCCCGCGCCGATTTTAGGTAATGATGAATGGCAATTTATTTGTACCGATAAGATTGAAGTAGGTAGCCGAGTGATAGTTAAAGAATTTTCAGGAAATACATTAATTGTGTCAGCTAAATAATTAGCTTTTAAATTTAAAAAGAGGATTTAGTTATGGAAGGTTTATATGTTGTAGGCGCGCTCGTTATTGTGGTTATTGTGACCGTTATCAAAGGGGTCCGCATTGTTCCGCAGGGGTACAAGCATATTGTTCAGCGTTTAGGTAAATATCATAAGACGTTAAATCCAGGTCTTAATTTAGTTATTCCTTATGTGGATTCTATTATCGATAAAATTACGACTAAAGATATTGTGTTAGATATTCCTAGCCAAGAGGTCATTACAAAAGATAATGCTGTTATTGTCGCCAATGCAATTGCTTATATAAATATCGTCTCGCCTGAGAAAGCAGTCTATGGCGTTGAAGATTTTGTGATGGCCATTGAAAAGCTTATACAGACCTCTTTAAGGGCGATTGTGGGTGAGATGTCACTGGATGATGCTTTATCTTCACGAGAGCATATTAAAGCAAAGTTAAAAGATAGTATTTCAGATGATATTGCCGATTGGGGAATTACTTTAAAAACGGTAGAAATTCAAGATATTAATCCGTCAGTAACGATGCAAGCATCAATGGAAGAGCAGAGTGCAGCAGAGCGAGAACGGCGTGCAGCAGTAACGCGAGCACAAGGTGCAAAACAAGCGGCTATTTTAGAAGCTGATGGACGTTTAGAGGCCTCTCGCCGTGATGCGGAAGCAAAAATCTTATTGGCTGAAGCTAGTGGTAAAGCAATTGAAAGCGTTACCGAAGCACTAAAGGATAAAGAGCTACCTGCAACTTATTTGTTAGGAGAGAAATATATTGAAGCCATGCGTGATCTAGCAGAGTCAGATAATTCTAAAACAGTCGTTTTACCTGCTGATTTATTGCATGCGGTTAAGGGTATTTTAGGGAAGTAACCTAACCCTTAATAGGGTTAGATTTAAATGCGGTGTTTTTATGCCTTAAATTTATTAATGAGCTAAACCGCATAGTGCACAAAACCCAATACAGCACTGCCAGTCTCCGAAGGACTGGCAGTGCTTGCCTCCAGAAAATTCTTATCAAGGTAAAACTTGGATGACCCTCTCCACGCTTTGATTGATAATAAGAAAAGTGGTTATATGTTATGGGGTGGAAATGAACGATTTTCATCAGCCTAGCTCTGCTCCCGTTCGTGTTCCGTAAGTTTCCTACAGGCTACACAGTTAAGTGAGTGCGCAAGGTTTAGCGGAGATGGCATGATTACAGTGTTTTTTTAGCTTTAAGCTTTAAGCGATATAGTGCTGAAATATCTTCATTGCTAAAGCCAGAGTCCATCAACTGTTGATAGTCATTAACCGTTTTATTAACCAAGCTTAATTCAGTAGAATTTATTTCTGCCATAGATTGGCATATCCTTAAATCTTTGTGGTGTAAGGCAAGCTTAAAGCCAGGTTCAAAGTGACCTTGTGTCATGGTTACACCACGATGACTTAAAAACCAATTTCCTGCGGCACCTCCTGAAACAACATCAATTACTTTATCTAAAGGAAGGCCTTCGGCTTGAGCAAAGGCGAGCGCTTCAGTAACGGCTTGATTTATGCCCGCGGCCATAATTTGGTTAACCGCTTTTGTGCCTTGGCCAGAGCCGGTTTTTCCCATATAAATAATACGTGAGCTGATGGCTTCTAAAAGAGGTGTGACTTGCTCGAGTATTTTCTCATTTCCACCAACCATCATTGCTAAATTGCCATTATTCGCACCTTCAACACCTCCAGATACGGGTGCATCAAGAAAGTGGGCTTGCTTGCTATCGAGTAGTTGTGCGGCAGTTTTTGCTGTATTGCTACTAACCGTTGAGCAATCTATGACAATGGTATTGGGTTTGATAGTGCCTAGAAGTTGATAAATAACCTCTAAAAGATCGTCATCGGCAGAAACACAAATAAGGATAACTTCAGCTTGAAGTGCTAGCTCTTGTAGAGAGGGTGCAACCTGTACATTTAGCTCAGCAGCTAAGGAATCAGCCTTGCTGGTCGTGCGATTCCATATTTGCAATAAATACCCAGCCTTAGCAAAATTACGAGCCATGCCTGTTCCCATAGCGCCTAATCCAATTAAACTAATGTGCATCGTTGGTGTTCCTGTATTTTTTGTCGGCAGTTATAAATATAAAATACCTGATGGTTAAGATCTCTCTTGTTGGAGAGGGTTGGGCGAGAATACTGTTGACTTAAGTGTTTTGTAGCTCGTATGGAGGAAGGGTGTACGGGAAGCAGTGCGTTGAATTCCCTGTATTGCGCAAGCTCCATACAGGCTACTTTCTTAAGTCAACAGGTTGGATGAGGGGAAATAGATAAGTGCCTGATTTTATTCTCCTCACCCCAGCCCTCTCCAGCAGGAGAGGGAGTCATTGAGTGCTATAACTCATTGTATTTGAATTGTAAAAAATTGTGTAGATAGCTATGCTGGAGAAGGGGCTTATTCTTAGGTCAAAAGTATCGTTTTTTTGCAATAGGCTGATTGGATTTAAAACAGTATTTGAAATACCAGAGAGGTTATCGTGCTAGTTGAAGAACAGATTCCTTTGTTAGATGAAATTTTGGCAGAGTGGCAAGACGTAATCGGAGACCAATTTGAAGGGTATAGGAATCATGCTTATCGTATGGCTCTTTTTTGCTTAGCGCTTATTAAAGACTGCAATAAGGAGCAAAAAGAAAAGATTATTATTGCTGCGGCTTTTCATGATATTGGCATCTGGGTTGAGGATACAGTTGATTATATTCCTCCTTCTTTACCTCCAGCTATGGCGTATTTGAAAAAGAGAAAGCTAGAAGCATGGAGCAATGAAATTGAGCTAATGATTACTGAGCACCATAAAGTAAGAGAGTATCAAAAGGCTACTTATCCTTTAGTTGAGATATTTCGTAAAGGCGATTTAGTTGATTTCTCTTTCGGCCTATTTAAGTTTGGAATTTCTAAAGATTATATAAGTCAGGTTAAAGCGACGTATCCAAATGCTGATTTTCATAAGAACTTAGGAAAAAGGGCATTGAAGTGGTTTATAAAGCACCCTTTGAATCCAGTGCCGATGATGAAATGGTAGAGCAGGGTAAACGACCACCTGGTTGTTGAAAAAAACTGAAGGGAGGTGAATTCTCTTCTTGTCGCGGTTGTAATTTTAGATCGACATTTAATACATTACTTTGGAAAAATATTTATGGGACATTTCGCTACTTTTGCCGATTTTTTACAAATGGGTAAACACGGGCTGTATGTTTGGCTGAGCTATGGCTTAGCTTTTACTATCTTTGCTTATAATATAGTGTCGGTTGCACTTGCTAAGCGCCAATTTTTTAATAAAGCAAAACGTCAATTAAGACGAGAAGAAAACGTATCATGACTCCAAAACGCAAAAAACGTCTCTATATTATTTTAGCGATTGTCTTCGGTACATCATTAGCCGTGGGCTTAACGATGTATGCACTCAATCAGAATATTAATCTATTTTATTCAGCCTCTCAAATTGCAAAGGGTGAAGCGCCAACAGGAGCGCGAATGCGTGTTGGTGGTATGGTGGTTGATGGTAGTCTGGAGCGGTCAACAGATTCATTGCGTGTGAGTTTTGAGCTGACAGATTATGAGCATAAGGTCAAAGTGGTTTTTACCGGGATTTTGCCAGATTTATTTCGTGAAGGGCAGGGTATTATTGCGCAAGGTAAAATGGATGCCCAAGGTATTTTTCAGGCAGATGAAGTATTGGCCAAGCATGATGAGAACTATATGCCTCCTGAGATTTCAGAAACGATGAAAGCAAAACCTGAGGCTATGAAATGATTCCAGAGTTAGGTGAATTTGCATTAATTTTAGCCCTAGGTTTTTCGTTAATTTTAGCGGTGATTCCATTATATGGCGCAGCAAGCTTAAACAGCTTATGGATGGAGTATGCGAGACCCTTAGCAAAAGCTCAATTCACATTTATGTTAATTAGTTTTATTTGCTTAGGGTATGCTTTTGCAGTGGATGACTTCTCCGTGCAGTACGTGGCTAATCATTCCAATAGCCAATTACCCATGCAATTTAAACTCAGTGCAATTTGGGGCGGACATGAAGGTTCATTATTGCTTTGGGCGTTTATTCTAAGTGGTTGGACTTTAGCGGTGAGCTTGTTCAGTCGTGATTTACCTTTAGATATGCTTGCGCGTGTTTTAGGGGTAATGGGTATTATTGCCACTGGGTTTATTTCTTTTTTACTTTGGACTTCAAGCCCATTTTTACGTTATTTACCACGGTTTCCTGCTGATGGTGCTGATTTAAATCCTTTGTTACAAGATTTCGGCTTAATCGTACATCCCCCGATGTTGTATATGGGCTATGTGGGTTTTTCTGTCGCTTTTTCTTTTGCTATTGCAGCGTTATTGTCAGGCCGATTAGATGCAGCTTGGGCGCGCTGGTCTCGTCCGTGGACAAATATTGCATGGGCTTTTTTAGGGGCTGGAATTACATTAGGAAGCTGGTGGGCTTATTATGAATTAGGTTGGGGCGGTTGGTGGTTCTGGGACCCTGTAGAAAATGCATCTTTAATGCCTTGGTTAGTAGGAACGGCATTATTACACTCTTTAGCCGTGACTGAAAAACGCGGAGTGTTTAAAAGTTGGACTTTATTATTAGCGATCTTTGCTTTTTCATTAAGCTTACTAGGTACTTTTTTAGTACGGTCAGGTGTTTTAACGTCGGTGCATGCCTTTGCAAGTGATCCTGAGCGTGGCTTTTTTATTCTAGTTTTATTGTTACTAACGATTGGTGGCTCTTTAACGTTGTATGCGTTTAAAGCGCCCAGCGTTAAAAGTGAATCAAGTTTTGGCTGGTTATCACGGGAAATGTTATTACTCATTAATAATGTCTTTTTAGTGGTCATGGCGGTGACTGTTTTATTAGGGACTTTATATCCATTATTAATAGATGCATTAGGCGGGGGTAAGATTTCAGTTGGTCCTCCTTATTTTAATGCTTTGTTTGTGCCTATTATGAGTTTACTGGCTTTATCTATGGGTGTGTCAGGTGCATCTCGGTGGCGACAAACCACAGTCGTAGGCATGAAACAGCAATTATTAATGCCCGCTATTATTAGTGTTGTTGTCGGTGTCATCTTTCCATTTACCTATGGTGATGGTTTTAATTTTCGGGTTTTTCTCGGTATCACAATAAGTACTTGGGTCATTGCGACAGCGCTTCAGGAGTTTAAAGGAAAATTCCGTAATGCGGACTCGATGATGACTAAATTAGGTCAATTATCACCCAGCTACTACGGCATGGTCTTGGCCCATATTGGCGTTGCAGTAACCGCTATTGGTATCACCTTAGTGTCGGTATACAGTGAAGAGCGCGATATGCGTATGGCCCTCGGAGATAAGGTTGAATTAGCAGGGTATCAATTTGAATTTAAAGGCGCTAAGCGTGTCAAAGGTGCAAACTTTACGGCAGACGAAGGGACTATTGTAGTGACTTTAGATGGTGAGTCAGTAGTGACTTTGCATCCTCAAAAACGACATTACAATGTTAAGCGCTCAATGATGACGGAAGCATCCATTGATGCAGGCTTATTTAGAGATTTGTATTTAGCGATGGGCGAGCCATTAGGTGATGATGGCGCTTGGGCTGTTCGAGTGCATTACAAGCCTTATGTGCGCTGGTTATGGCTAGGTGGTTTATTGATGTCTTTAGGTGGAATCTTAACTGTATTTGATAAGCGTTACCGTAGAAAATCAACCAACGAGGTGGCCCATGCCTAGAGTATTATTGTTTATTCCATTAGTTTTATTTATCACGCTTTCTTTTTTCTTATGGAAAGGGCTCAGTATTGACCCGCGTGCACTACCTTCGGCTTTAATAGATAAGCCTTTCCCAGATTTTAAGGTTGAAGCGTTATTACAGCCAGAGCGGTTTTTAACTAAAGCGGATATTGTTGGTAGACCTGTATTGGTCAATGTTTGGGCGACTTGGTGTCCTTCATGTCGCCAGGAGCATGAGCAGTTATTACGTATGGCTCAAGAAAGTAAAATCAAAATTATTGGCCTAAATTATAAAGATGAGCGTCAAGCAGCAACACAGTGGTTGCAGCAATTAGGCAATCCTTATGCTTTCAATATCTATGATGAAGCAGGTATGTTGGGCTTGGATCTTGGTGTTTATGGCGCGCCCGAAACCTATTTACTTGATGCGCAGGGCGTCGTTCGTCATCGTCATATCGGCGTAATTACTGAACAAACATGGCTTGATATACAACTTTTGATTGAGAGTTTGGGAGTCAATAAATAATGGTTCGTTTTTTTGTTGTTTTCCTTGTTTTGATAAGCAATGCTTATGCTGCCATTGATACTTATGAGTTTAAAGATAAAAGTAAAGAACACCGCTTTCATGATTTGAGTGCAGATATGCGTTGCCCTAAATGCCAAAATCAAAACTTGGCAGACTCTAATGCCGCAATTGCTCAGGATTTAAAACAGAAAATTTATTTAATGCTTGAGGCGGATAAAACAGACACAGAGATTGTTGATTATATGGTCGCACGGTATGGCGATTTTGTTTTATACGAGCCACGGTTTAATGCACAAAATGCGGTGTTATGGTTAGGGCCTATTGTATTATTAGTGCTCGGCTTGTTGATGGTTATTTGGTTAACTCGTAGCCGTAATAAAGCTAAGCAAGATAATAAAAGTATTCCTGAATTAGATGCTAAACAGCAGCAGCAATTACAGGACGTATTAAATAAGGATAACAAGGTATGAGTAGTTTATGGATAGGGTTCGCTGTTTTGTTATTAGTGGCCATGTTGTTTTTATTATTGCCTTTGTTAAAGCAAAGGCAAGCTAGTGAGAGTCATCATTCAGATGCTCAGCAAGATAATGTTATTATTTTTCGTGAGAGGTTGGCTGAGCTAGAGACTGAGAAAAGCCAAGGTACATTGGAAGAAGGTGCTTATCAGGCACTTAAAGCAGAGTTAGAAAAATCATTATTACAAGATGTTGCAGGAAAGCAGCAGATTGAATATAAAAGTGAACCTGTCAGTGTTAATCAGGCAGTTCTTGTTTTTACTCTTGTTATGGTACTAATGATTTCAAGTGTGGCCTTATATCTTCATTTAGGACGTAGTGATGATTATGCACAATACCTAGCTTTAAAAGAACAAGGTGAGCAGGTGCAGGTTAGTGCTAATTCACCCAAGCAACAAGCCCCTGATTTTGCAAAAGCGATTGTTATGTTAGAGCAAAAGCTTGCGGAAAATCCAGATGATTTTGATAAGTATATTTTGTTGGCTAATAGCTATGCCGCAATTGGCAATTTTTCTAAATCTGCAGGCGTTTATAAAACTTTAGCAGAGCGTCTTGGGGTTGATAATCCTGATTATGCATCAGTAAAAGGATCCTACGCACAAGCATTATTTCAAGCGCAAGGTGAGAAGTTTACTGCAGAAGTGAATGCAGCCATAAAGCAAGCGTTAGCTGCCGATGGCCAAGAAAGTACAGCCTTGATGATGGTAGGCATACAAGCCTATATGCAGAATGACTTTAAGCAAGCGATCGAATATTGGCAGCAAGCGAAAATTAAATCTAGTAAAGTTCAAACAGAGCGTTTTATAGAGCCAGCTATCGCTGAAGCGCAAGCTAAAGCGGGAATATCTCCAGAAGTAGCAACGAAACAAGCCGTGACTAATCAATCGGCACAAGTTATCGTTAATTTATCATTAGCGCCGGAACTACAAGCTCAAGTAAAGCCAGATGATACAGTCTTTGTTTTTGCGCGTGCAGTCGGTGGACGTATGCCGTTAGCGATCGAGCGTATACAGGTTAAAGACTTGCCTAAGCGTATTGTTTTAGATGACAGCAAAGCCGCTATGCCAACCGCCACGATTTCAACGGTTGAGCGGGTAGAAATTGTTGCTCGTGTATCTTTTAGTGGCACACCAAAACCACAAGCGGGGGATTTATATGCTCAGCAGGTGCAGGTCAAGGTGAGCTCTAAAAATGAGCTGGAATTAGTGATTAATTCGGTTCAGAAATAGATGAAGGGAGGCGAAGCTTCTAGGGTAAGCAATTTTTGAACGGGTGGTTGAAATGAAAGTTAGGCGGTGATTAAAGCACCAATAAATAAAACCTAGGTCGGGTAGTTTAAGTGATGTACAAATAATAAAACCCTTATTAATGGTCAGAGTTGATAGCTAATGTCGGCTACCAACTTAAAGCGGGATAAATATTCATGCAAAAGTAGGGTGGGCAATCTTTTCTGCCCACCCTACGATTTACAAGCTGCCCCGTCTTAAAATGGTAGCCCTACAATGTTTCCAATAATAAATATTTTTCCTTTTTAGTTTAGGGGAATGAGTATTTTATTTGGAGTGGTGTTTTTAATATTAGGTTATTATTATGGAACTTACTTTACAGGCATTTTCAACTCAGAAGTTGGAAAGTGTACTTGAAAAAGACATTAATTTAGTTGCATGTCACTCTGATTATTCAGAGGGGTTGAAGTCTATTGAGGTAAATAAGGCTTCCGTTGTCTTAGTTGAGCATGATGAGAAAAATGCTGATTTTGAACAACTACTAAAGGGTATTCGAGATAAATCACCAGAGAGTAAAATAATTTTACTGGGGGAAGGCATTTCGGATGAAGTCATTTTACGTTATATCCTTTGTGGAATTTATGGCTATTTACAGTTGTCATGTATCAATGAATTTTTAAACAAATCTATTAAGTGTGTGCATCAAGGTGAGGCATGGTTTTCACGTAAATTAGTATCCTCTCTCATTGAGAGTGTGCGTGCCTAATTTACTTATTGCTTCTAAATATAAAGATTACCTTAGCCCTTGGGTGGATGCTTTTTCTGATGTGTATTCTTGTGTTGTTCTTGAGAATATAGACGATATATTCTCAGGGGAGTACGATGATGAAAAAATCTTATTGATTATTGATGCCGCTTATATTGAAAATATCGAGCAAATTGGCCATATTTGTGAGTACATTAAGAAAGTTGTGGTCGTTGGAGAGGGCGTAAATGAAAGCTTACAAATTCAATTTATTCTTTCTGGTGCAAGTGGTTATTCTGATAAAAGTGTCGATAAGGCGGTCATATTGCGCGCGATTGCTGGCGTTTTAAATGATGAAATTTGGCTAGAGCGTCAAGTTATTCCGCGACTATTAAAAAATATTGTTGAGAAAAATAAATTTTCAAAAGGTAATAAAGAGTTTAATTACGAAGAATATAAATTGCTCTCAATTTTGACTCGGCGTGAAATTGAAGTGATTGACTTAGTGTATAAAGGCACTAGTAATAGTGATATTGCAGAGGTTTTAAAAATTAGTAACCGTACTGTTAAAGCTCATTTAAGTGCTATCTATAGAAAGCTGAACGTTAGTGATCGTTTTCAACTTATTATTTTATTAAAAAATCTACATGTTGCTCATTTAGCCGAAGATTTTTTGGATGTTTAGTTTTTTTGTGACAATTCAAAGTGGATTCTACGTCCAGATTAAATGATTTTCTTTTTTAATTCTTGTTCCATCCCGCCTCATAAGTGACAATAACTCTTTTACAATACATAAATGTATTTGAGTCTACGTGTCGTTAAATATATTATATTCTTTTTTTCTTGTGTGAAAAAGAGAGATAAAAACTTGATTTAGCACTTAAATTAGATTTTTACTGAAAATATACTGCCTGTAAATCAATTAGATATGAAAATACTGAACGTTTATTTTAAGAATATTAATTCGCTTGAGGGTGAGAGCCGAATTGATTTTGATAAAACACCGATTGTTGATGCGGGGGTTTTTGCTATTACTGGGCCTAATGGTTCGGGTAAATCTAGTGTATTAGATGCTATAACTTTAGCTTTGTATGGTGAAACGTTTCGTTTTCCAAAGCCCGCTGCAAATGTAATGACTCACAACACATCGGGTTGTTTTGCGCAGGTAGAGTATTTAATCGCAGGTGAAAAATTCCGTTCTAGTTGGCAGGCTGTACGAGCTAGTAGTGACGCTGATGCTGAATTGACGCCGGTACAAATGCGTTTGACTCGGCTAAATGGCGAGGAGTTAGTTTTAGCAAGTGAGCCGCATAAAGTTCTGTTACAAAATACTGAATTGACGGGAATGGATTTTCGTCGTTTTACTCGTTCTATTATGTTGGCGCAAGGAGACTTTTCGGCTTTTTTAAATGCTTTAGATGCTGAGCGCTTAGATATTTTAGAGCGTATTATCAATAATGATATTTATGATGAATTTAAGCAGGAAGCTATACAGGCTACTGAGCAAGCACAAAATAAATTAAATGATTTGCAAACGCGCTTGGCTGGTATTGCTTTACTGAGCGATGAGCAGCGTGAAGTTGCTGAATTAGATTTGGCCGATCAAAAGCTGTCTTTTGCTGAACTGAAGAATGAAAATATTAATTTATTGCAACTACAGGCTAGTTTACAAAATTTACAGGAACTAGAGCAAAAAATTGTTCAATTAGAGCAGGCGCATGTTAAAGATCAGGCGCAAATGATCTCTGCTGAAGCCGACTTAGCAACCATTGCTAAGTCGGCTAGTGTTCTCGCTTTTGAACCTACGTTATTTGATTTAGCTCAGAAAGTGCAGGCCGTCGAGCAAGCAACGGTACAAAGCACTGACAAGAAAGCTGAAATTGATCAGGCTGAAAATCAATTGGTTCAATTGGGGGGGAGTGAAGGCGATTTGCAGCACTTAGTTCGTCAAGACCCTCAGGTTCAAAAGCAAGGATTACAAGTATTAAATAGCCAGTACTCTGAGGTACAAAGTAGTAAACAATCTGAAATAGAATTAACGAATTCTTTAAAGGTACAGTTGCCTGAAAAGCAGCAAACTTTGGGGACTATTGATGCGTGGTTACTTGAGAATAAGAAAGACCATTTTCTGGTAGAAAATATGCCTGATTTAGGGCGCTTAAGAACGTTACGTCAACGTAGTAAAGAGTTGCAGAAATCACTTAAAATTTTTAATAAAAAGCATAAGAGTAACTCATCAGCTTCGGTTAAAAACCAAGGGCGTTTACAAACGGTAGAAAAAGAAATACTAAGTTCAAAAAAGGCTTTAGTTGTTTTGGGCGAAGAATTAGAGTTTATCGCTGATGGACATACGATAGAAGAAATGTTTGAGCTTCAAACTGAGCAAAGGCAGCGTGTTGCTGATTTTATTGAATTGCTTAATTTAGCTAAAGTATATAAAAAATTCGTGAGTAAGGGATTCTCTAAGCGTTTTTCCGAAATTGATAAGCTTAGATTGGATGAGCAGTTTAATGCAAAGAATGAGCAAATTGAGTCAGCACAAACAATTCACAGAATCTTGGAAAAAGCAGTCTATCGAGAAGCTTTAACCCTGAAGTTAGCGGCTGATAGGTTGCAGTTAGAAGATAATGTTCCTTGTCCATTGTGTGGTGCAGAAGAGCACCCTTATGCGATAAAAGCACCCGTGATAAATGATTCTAAAGTTGCTTTAACTGAGCAAAGTAAACTACTTAAATCATTACAGACTGAGCTAAAGAGAATTACTCAGCAAATCAAGACTTACACAAAAGTAACGGATGCTAATACTGAGCATGCTGAGAGAATTAACCGTGTACAAGCCGAATGGTTAACACTATGTACCCGTTTAAATGCAGTGAGTGATGAGCTGTTAATTTCTAGTTTTCGGGTGATGCGGGCGCGTATAAAAATAGAAAAAAAAGAACTAAAGGAAGTGACTGCATTAGCTAAGCGCTTTCAGGACAAAAAGAAAGAGATTGCTAAACTTGAAGTCTTTAATATTAAAAAACAGGGTGCTAAGGATAAATTATTAGCTAAGCAGAAAGCTATGGATGAGAGTGGTCAAGGCCGTCCTAGTGAGGTTGTTAAGCTTGAAGCGGAGTTGGCTGAAAATATGCAAGCCGAAAGTGCTTTAATCAAACTTGTGAGTGATCAACTTCAAAAAGTGGATGAGAATTTACCTAACGTAGGTAAAGAGAACGGTTTATACGATATTTTAAGTAAGCGTAGGCAAGATTATCAAGGATATAGTATGCGCCAACAATCGTTAGCCGATGAAATAGAGAGAATTAATGCAGGGGTTGTCACTAGCCAGAAAAATTCTCAAGAGCAAGATTTAAAATTACAAGAATTAGATGCTCAAATTAAAGAGCAAGAGCTATCTCAGTTGTATTTTTCTATACAAGCATTCCGGGCTGAATTTGAGGCATTAAGTCAATCTAATAAATCTTTGCTTGATGAATTAAATAAACAAGAAACGTTACTTGCTGAGCAATTGGCAAGTTCGCCTTATGAATCAGTTGAGGAAGTTCAAACGCTATTAGATTTAATGACTCGGCAAGCTGAGATACAGGTAGTGTTTGATCGTGTGCAGCAGGCATTATTGAAATATCCCGTTGAGATTGAAACCCTGAATAAGCAAAAGAGTGCTGAGCTTGTTTATATTCCTGACACTGAAACTATTGAAGGTGTGGCCATTCAGTTGAGAGATAAAAAAGTCAAAATGGAGATTGTTGCACAAGAGGTTGATACTATTGAGCGTCAGCTTGGTGAGCAGCAGCAATTAAAACAGAATAATAGTCAGTTGATAGCTGATATTGATAAACAAAGTAATGTTTTTCAACAGTGTCAGGCAGAGCAAAGTGCTATGGAGTCTGAGCCTGAGAATTTATTTAGGCGCCGTGTTCAAGCTGGAGTATCTAATAAATTACTTTTATCTGCTAATCAATTTTTAGATAAGATTAGTGGACGTTATCAATTATCTAGTAAGGTGAGTGATACGGGGTTAGCGTTAGAAATTGTGGATACTAAGCAACAAAATACGAGGCGTGCCATTAAGTCTTTATCGGGTGGAGAAGTATTTGTAGTTAGTTTAGCGATGGCTTTAGGGTTATCAGAAATTGCAAATAATGGTCGAGCAATCGATTCACTGTTTATCGATGAAGGGTTTGGTAATCTAGATGCGGAAACACTTTATACGGTAGTGACTACGCTAGAAAACTTAAAGGCTCATGGGAAATCCGTGGGTATAATTTCGCATGTTGAGGGAGTGAAGCAGCGCATTAAAACTCAGGTTGAGCTTATTAAACAACCTAATGGTATGAGTAAATTGGTGTTACAAGGCGCTGTGAATGATGAGGCGGAGCATGCTGCTTAAAAGGATCTTAAGGTTGTATTTTGTCGTATATAAATTTTAGATATAACTCTATATTATGGCTACCTCTTTAACACGGGACATATTAAAGCAACGCGCAATACACAACGACGGCTACCCACTTAACGTGGGACAAGCATCAGGCAACTGGACATAAAAGTAGGGGCTGTGCCT